>ERZ808051.23-NODE-23-length-208440-cov-22.254839_pt1 | contig 208440 bp, 164 predicted proteins | sample MGYA00380199_ERZ808051 | MGnify/ENA primary metagenome ERZ808051 (study PRJEB31490, sample SAMN06133391) | mouse gut metagenome | isolation source: J11 | host: mice | place: China: Chengdu | collected 2015-05 ... | reverse complement strand
AAAGAGCGCGAGACGGGACTCGAACCCGCGGCCTCGACCTTGGCAAGGTCGCGCTCCACCAACTGAGCCACTCGCGCTTGTTGTCCTGCTGTATCGCTCGGACATTTATTAATATACTATAGGACTTTGACTTTGTCAACAAGAAAATTAAAAAAATTTTATTTCTTTTTTAAAAGGATTTGACAAATGAGAAAAATGGTGTATTATGGTGGTGTAAACGAAGAGTAGAAGAGAAATAGGGAGGAAAAGAAAATGAAAGTAATGAATATCGACAACCCTGAAAAGTTTTTTGAGGTAGTAAACCAGTGCAAGGGCACAGTGGAGTTGGTGACAAAGGAAGGCGACAGACTGAATTTAAAATCCCAGTTGACCAAGTATGTAGCGCTCACGAAGCTTTTTGCTGACAATGCGATTCCGGAGATGGAGCTTGTTGCGCATGATCCTGAGGATGTGAACCGTCTGCTTGATTACATGGTAAATTCAAAATAAGAATAATAAGAAAATGCATAATGAACTGACGAAACAGGATATCCGCAAGATGGAGGAAGAGATCGAGTATCGGAAGCTGGTGGTGCGTCCGGCAGCTTTGGAAGATGTGAAGACAGCCAGAGCACATGGCGATCTGAGCGAGAACTTCGAGTATCATGCGGCAAAGAAAGTAAAAAACCAGAATGAGAGTCGTATCCGCTATCTTGAACGGATGATAAAGACTGCCGTGATTGTATCCGACGAGTCCGCAGAGGATGAGGTCGGCATGAATAATACGGTGGAGGTCTTTTTCGAGGAGGATGGCCTCACGGAAAAATACAAGCTGGTGACGACGGTGCGTGGCAATTCTTTAGAGGGATTGATCAGCACGGAATCGCCGCTCGGAAAGGCTCTGCTCGGCCACAAGACAGGTGATCGTGTCTTTGTAGAACTGGCTGGGGGCGGAGGCTATTATGTGGTGGTGAAATCCATCGAAAACACAATTGATGACGGAACGGATAAGTTGAGGAGCTTCTAAATGATAGAGGCTCCTTTTCGTATGCAGGCATCCGTTTTGCACCTATATACTTCTGGCACTGGTCATAAGCAGACTCGAAATGCAGCGCATTTCTCGTTCGCGTTGCTCGTTATAAGCAAATAGAAGCAAAACCGTATGCAAGCATCCGTTTTGCTTCTATTTACTTCTAACTCTGCTTATTCGCGCATATCTTAAAAAAGAAGTGACAAGCCTTATGGGTAATGGGGCGGGTAACGGACAGGTTTTAGGAAATGGCGGGAGGACAGGCGTATGTATGAGAACAGAAGCGTATCGGAGACAATCCGGGGATTGCAGACAGACGCGGAGAGAGGGCTGGACGCAGCCAGAATTGCGGAGCGAAGAGCGAAGTACGGGGCGAACCGGTTAAAGGACCAGGAAAAAAAGAGTCTTGCCGGAAGGGTCGCGGCGCAGTTGAATGATCCGCTGATATTGATTCTTATGGTGGCCATGGCGATTTCCATGATGTTACATGAATTTGGAGATGCCATTATTATTGTGGCGGTGGTTGCGCTGAATGCGGCTGTGGGAATCATTCAGGAGGGGAAAGCAGGCCGTGCGGTGGAGGCTTTGAAGCAGATTTCCGAACCGAGGACGACGGTTCTCAGGGACGGCTCGCATCACAATATACCGGCGCAGGAACTGGTTCCCGGGGATATTGTGGTTTTAGAGGCGGGAAACAGGGTACCGGCTGATTTACGACTAATTGAAAGTATCGGGCTTTTTGCAGAGGAGTCTACCCTTACAGGAGAGTCTGTGCCGGTAGAAAAGGAGGCCGCTTATGTGGAGGAGGGGAAAGCGGACACCAGCAGCAGAAACATGGCTTATATGTCCACTTATGTGACGAAGGGCCGCGGGCTTGGCGTGGTGACGGCAACGGGTATGGAGACAAGGGTCGGTCATATAGCGGACATGCTGCATGGGCATAAGGAAAAACTGACGCCATTGCAGATCAGGCTGGGTGAGCTTGGAAAGATGCTGAGTGCTCTGGCGGTAGGGATCTGTGTATTGCTCTTTATTGTAGCTTTGCTGCAAAAGAGGGATGTGGGGGATATGCTTCTGACATCCGTTTCTCTGGCGGTGGCAGCGGTGCCGGAAGGATTGCCTGCCATAGTGACGATTGTACTGGCGCTTAGTGTGTCCCGGATGGTGAAGGCAAAAACCATTGTACGCAGGCTTTCTGCGGTGGAGACGCTGGGAGCGGTAGAGGTAGTGTGCTCGGACAAGACGGGGACGCTGACACAGAATAAGATGACGGTAACGGAGTGTTATCTGGACGGAAAACTTACGGAGAAGAAGGGATTGGAGGCGCTTTTCGGGGAGGTGGATACGAGTGCGCCGGAGCTTTCCTGCGCGGCCCATTTCCTCTTGGGATGTGTGCTCTGCAACGATGCACAGACCGGGGAAGAGGGAATGGGAGATCCTACGGAGCTGGCGCTTCTTCATATGGCGTCAGACTGTGGCGTCAGGGCAGCGCGTCTCAGAGAACATTATCCGCGCATAAACGAGATCGGTTTTGATTCCGGCCGCAAAATGATGACCACGCTGCACCGGATGGGAAGCGGACAGACGGCTTATACAAAGGGGGCGGCGGAGCGGATTCTGGAAAATTGCGGGAGTTGTTTTAAGAATGGCCGCATGGCGGAGCTTACCGTGACGGAGCGTGAGCGGCTGCTTGGTATACAGAAGAGTCTGATGGGAGAGGGACGGCGTGTGCTTGCACTGGCGATGGAGCCGGAGGGCGGCATGAGAGAGCGGGGAATGGTGTTCCTCGGATTTGTCAGTATGCAGGATCCGGTCAGGCCGGAGGCGCTTGCGGCGGTACAGGGGTTTGCGCAGGCGGGTGTTTCCACGGTGATGATTACGGGAGACCATCCGGACACGGCGTATTCCATTGCCAGACAGCTTGGCATTGCAAACCGTGCGGAGGAGTGCATCACGGGCCGCGAGCTGGATCACTTGAAGGATCAGGGATTTTTGCAGAGACTGCCGCAGCTTAAGGTCTTTGCACGGGTGACGCCGGAGCATAAGGTGCGGATTGTGGAGGGGTATAGAAGTTTACATAAAACAGTGGCCATGACCGGTGACGGGGTCAACGACGCGCCTTCTTTACAAGCGGCGGATATCGGTATCGCCATGGGGCAGGGGGGAACCGACGTGGCCAGAGGTGCGGCAGATTTTGTGCTGATGGACGACAATGTGGCGACGATCCATACGGCAATACGGGAAGGGCGGGGCATTTATGAAAACATACGCAAGTCGGTGCTGTTTCTCCTGTCCTCCAATCTGGGGGAAATCCTCACCATGCTGTTAACCATCGTGACGGGATTGCCGGTGCCCCTGACAGCCGGATTTATTCTCTGGATCAATCTGATTACGGATTCCCTGCCCGCGCTTGCGCTGGGGGTGGATGACAACGATACGGAAAGTCTTATGCGGGAACCGCCGAGAAGAAGCGATGAGTCGCTGTTTGCCAGAGGCGGACTCATGTGCGTGATCTGTTATGGATTGGTGATTGGCGGGATCAGTCTGGCGGCGTTTTTAAAAGTTCCCTATGACCGCATTATCACGGAGGGACTGCCTGTAAGTTTACATAATATACTAGAGGGGCTGAAAATATCGGCCGTTCTTGCAAGAGCCCAGACACATGCCTTTACGGTGCTTGGCATCAGCCAGCTTTTTCACGCAATCGGTATGCGGGATGTGAACCGTTCCATATTCCGGATGGATCACAAAAGCAATCCGCAGATGCTGCTTGCGCTCGCGGTAGGCATCGTGCTGCAGGCTGCGGTGACGGAGATTCCTTTACTGGTTACGCTCTTTGGCACGGTGCGGCTGAGTATGGAGGAATGGATCCGGCTGATCGCGCTTTCTGTCACACCGCTTTTCGTGCATGAGCTGCTGGTGGTTGTGGGAATGGCCGGGCTTTCGGCGAGACCCTCCTCATACCAATGCGCGGAAGGCCGGAAACAGGAGGCATAGAGCGGAAAACAGGAACAGGCTTACGCCAATGCACGGAAGGCCGGAAACAGGAGGCATAGAGCGGAAAACAGGAACAGGCTTACGCCAGCGCGTGGAAGGCCGGAAACAGGAGGCATAAAGCGGAAAACAGGAACAGGCTTACGCCAGCGCGCAGAAGGCCGGAAGCAGGAGGCATAGAGCGGAAAACAGGAACAGGCTTACGCCAGCGCGCGGAAGGCCAGAAGCAGGAGGCAGAGACCGGAGAGCCATGACAGATCGATCCGCAGCACTCTGGAAAGCAGGCGGCCGGTAAGACAGCCGGTGATAAAGAGGAAAAGGTTAAAGAGGGTAGCGCAGAGGAACAGGGTCAGCGGTGGAACGGCGGCGGAGGGAAAGGCCATTCCGACAAGGACGCTGTCGAGGGAGAGGGCAAGGCTTAAAAGCAGCGCTTCCTTTGCGCTCAGGACTTGAAGATCCGTGCGGTTGGCTTCCTCCGGTGAAAGATAGACCGTAAAAATAATATTGATCTGTTTGATCTGACAGCCCCAGTTTCCCATGAGACTGGGGTGTTTTTTTGCTATGCTGCGAATCAGGCTTTCCAGGAGCTTGGCGACGCCGATAGCGGCCAGCATAAAAAAGGAAAGAACAGGAAGAACGCCGGAGGGAAGCAGGGAGCCGACAACCTCGCCGATGCGGCCGGCAGCGGTGATGAAAAGAGCCGGAACGCAGGCTAAGAAGAGCAGAGAGAGGGCTTTGATGTGCACCCGCCCGGCGCCGTAAGAAAATCCCGCCGTCAGGGAATCCAGAGAAACGGCCACCAGAAAAAGCAGCAGGGAGGAAAAGGACATGGGAGTTTACCTCATCACAGGTTTACTATATTGTATGGAAGTGGAATCGGATGTTGAGGGCAAGAATCTGAAAAAGAAATCCGCGAAATGATTTACGCTTCCTCTGAAAAATGTTATGATGTATGTAAAAGCAATGAGCCGTGCCGGACATGTCTGACATGGAATGAAGCGGCGACAGGCAGGTCTTGCATGAAATGAAGTGGTGGCAGGCATGTTTTACACGGAATGAAGGGAAATGAAGTCTGTACTGCGGATCAGGTGAACGGACGTAAGAGGGAAAAGCAGCGCGAAGCAGGGGGGAACAGTATGGAACTTATGTTTATCGGGGCAGACCATGAGGTGACGGGGAGCTGCCATTATCTTCGTGTAGGCGATAAGAATATTTTGGTGGATTACGGTATGGAGCAGGGGGCGAACGTGTTTGAGAACTGCGACCTGCCGGTAGATGAGGCGGTTATTGATTATGTGTTCCTGACACACGCGCATGTAGACCATTCGGGACTTCTGCCGCTTTTGTATGCAAGGGGATTTCGCGGACAGATTTTTGCGACGTCACCTACCTGTGATCTGTGCAGTATTATGCTGCGTGACTGCGCGCACATCCAGATGCAGGAGGCAGAGTGGAAAAACCGCAAGGCGAAGAGAAGTGCGCAGAATGATCTGGTCGAGCCGCTTTATTCCATGGAAGATGCGGACGGTGCGATCCGGTGTCTAATTCCATGCGACTATGACAGTGAAGTGACGGTGTGTGACAATATAAAGATCCGCTTTACGGATATCGGGCATTTGCTCGGCTCCTCCAGCATCGAGGTCTGGGCGACGGAAGGGAATGTGACGAAGAAGCTGGTGTTTTCCGGTGATATCGGAAACAGCGATCAGCCTTTGATAAAGGATCCGAAAAACACGGCCGAAGCGGATTATGTGGTGATGGAATCCACTTACGGCGACAGACTGCATTCCGCGGACAAAGTGGACTATGTGGGTGAACTGACGAAGATTTTACAGACGACCTTTGACAGAGGCGGCAATGTGGTGATTCCCTCCTTTGCGGTGGGCAGAACGCAGGAAATGCTCTATTTCCTGCGGCAGATCAAAGCTGACAGGCTGGTGAAAGGCCATGAGAATTTTCCAGTCTATGTGGATAGTCCGCTGGCGGTGGAGGCTACGGGTATTTTTCATAAAAATGAGGTCAGATGCTTTGACGAGGAGGCGATGGCCTTAGTCAGACAGGGCATCAATCCGATTACTTTTCCGGGACTCAGGCTTGCCATTACAAGCGATGAATCGAAGGCAATCAATTTCGAGCATACGCCGAAGGTTATCATATCCGCATCCGGCATGTGCGAGGCGGGCCGTATCAGGCATCATTTGAAGCATAATCTGTGGCGGCCGGAGTGCACGATTCTCTTCGTGGGCTATCAGGCAGCAGGCACCCTCGGCAGAATGCTGGTGGAGGGCGCGAAAGAGGTGAAACTTTTCGGGGAACCGATCGAGATCCGGGCGGATATTACGAAGCTGGTCGGCATGAGCGGTCATGCGGATAAGAACGGGCTTCTGCGGTGGATGGACGGCTTTGAGAATAAGCCGGATAAGATTTTTGTGGTACACGGTGAGGACAGTGTCTGCAAGCTCTTTACAGAATGTCTGAAAGTGGAACACGGACTGGACGCCTATGCGCCTTACAGCGGCACCAGATACGATCTGATAAGCGGTGAGTTTATCCATGAGGCGGAGCCTGTGGCGATCAGGAAGAAAGTGCGCGGTATCTCCGACGTCTTTGCAAGGCTTTTGGCCAGCGGGCAGCGGCTTATCGCCGTTATACACAAGAACGAGGGCGGCGCAAATAAAGATCTGGCGCGGTTTGCGGATCAGATCAATTCGCTTTGCGACAAATGGGATCGGACATGAAGATGCACTAAGGTATCAGAGAACGATGCCCAAGTACAACTATATTATGTTCGGAAGAATGCAAAGAACGCATTCTTCCTGAATGGTTTACATTATGAATCAATGAAATGCCGCAGGTTTGCGAATTAGAGAAAGATTGGTTTACATAATATGAAAAGAATGGAGAACGGGGAGTGAGTCTGGCAGATCACATTTTTATAGATATGTGCAGGGATATACTGGAGAACGGGACGAGTACGGAGGGGGAGAAGGTGAGGCCCCGCTGGCCGGACGGGGAGAGCGCTTACACCGTGAAGAAATTCGGGGTGGTGAACCGCTACGATCTGTCGGAGGAGTTCCCGATTATGACGCTTCGCAGGACGGCGATTAAGAGCGCCACGGACGAAATGCTCTGGATCTGACGCGAAGCATAACACAGAGCAAGGAGACACAATATATGAACGCAATCGTAGCGGTGGACAACAACTGGGCGATCGGCAGCAAAAACAATCTGCTTGTCAGGATTCCGGCGGATCACAAGAATTTCAGGCAGGAGACGACGGGCAAGGTGGTAGTGCTTGGGAGAAAGACGCTGGAGACGTTTCCGCAGGGGATGCCTCTGCCGAACAGGATAAATATTATCCTGTCCACGAATCCGGATTATAAGGTGAAGGACGCCGTGGTGGTGCATGACAGGGAAGAACTGGACGCGGAGCTGAAAAAGTATAAGACGGAGGATGTGTATATCATCGGCGGAGAGAGCGTTTACCGGCAGATGTTGCCGGAGTGTGATGTGGTGCATGTGACGAAGATCGACCACGAATATGAGGCGGATGCTTATTTTCCGAATCTGGATCAGGACGGGGCGTGGGAAATTACGGCGGAGAGTGAGGAGCAGACATATTTTGATCTGCCTTACTACTTCTTAAAATATGAAAGAAAAGATAAGTAGATCAGGCATAACGGGAGTTTATACAGGGTAGATGAAAAGCGGCAGGTATTGATAATTAAGGAAGGGTAGCGGGTATGGGGCAGGAGACAAAAACGACGGCGAAAAAGGGGACGGAACTTTTTCAGGCGAAGGAGGCGCTGCAGCAGAAGAAGGTGGAGCTGGAGACGGCCAAGAACGCGGTGGAGAAGGCGGAGAAAGCCAGAGATATTTTTCTGGCGAATATGTCTCATGAACTGAGGACGCCGATCAATACGATTCTGGGGTTGAACGAGCTGATTCTGAGGGAGAGTCAGGAGGAGGCGGTCAAGGAGTACGCCAGAGATATCAGGCAGGCGGGCAATATTCTGCTTGCGTTAGTCAGCGATATTCTGGATTTCTCCAAGCTGGAGGCGGAAAAGTTGGAGCTGACGGAGGGGATCTATGACGTCAGTTCGCTTCTGAATGACCTGATTAACAGCATTTCGGTGCAGCAGCGCCGCAAAAAACTGGATCTTGTTCTTGAGATCGCGCCGGACATTCCCTATAAGCTGTTTGGTGATGAAATACATATTCGGCAGATTATCGGAAATCTTCTCTCCAACGCGGTCCGTTATACGGAAAAAGGCAGAGTCACGCTTCATGTGAGCTGGAAGGAGCTGCCGAAGGATTCCGTGGAAATGTATGTGATTGTGAAAGATACGGGAGTCGGGATCAAGGAGGAAGATATTCCGAAACTTTTCAATGCATTTCAGCGGATGGACTCCGCGACCCGCAGCAAGGACGACCGGACGGGGCTCGGGCTTGCCATCACACAGCGGCTGATAGAGATGATGGGCGGTAAACTTGAGGTCCAGAGTATATACGGTCTGGGTTCCGCTTTTTCCTTTAGAATCGTACAGAAGATAGTGGACAGATCGCCGCTTGGCGATTTCGAGAAGCAGTATAAGGACAGTCTGCGCAGCATTGAGGATTACCATGAGAAATTCATTGCCCCCATGGGAAGAATACTGATCGTGGACGACAATGCCATGAATCTGGCGGTGGCGCAGGGACTTTTGAAGGGAACAAGGCTGCAGATTGATGTGGCGTCCAGCGGTGAGGAGTGTCTGGAGCTGATTAAGAGAAAGACATACCATCTGATCTGCATGGATCATATGATGCCGGTGATGGACGGCGTGCAGACGCTCCACGCCATCCGTGAGCTGGAGGGGAACCCTTCCAGAGACATTCCGGTAATCGCCCTGACGGCCAACGCAGTGGCGGGCGCGAGGGAGCTTTATCTGCAAGAGGGATTTCAGGATTATCTGACGAAGCCGATAGACGCGGATAAGTTTGAAAATATGCTGATTGAGTATCTGCCAAGCAATGTGGTTTATCTGACCAACAGCAGGAATATCAGTAACGAGTATGAGCAGACGCAGGAAGAGGGAGACGGGGAGTTCGATATCAGGGAGAGCCAGCTTTATCTGATGGGCTTTAATTTGAGAAACGGGCTCAGATATATGGGCGGCGACAAGGCGCTTTACGGAAAGGTTCTGCGCGATTTCCATTCTATCCTGCAGGAGAAAGAGACAGCCCTCAAGGACTTTTTGCAAAAGGGCGACATGCCCGGCTATACAATTATCGTGCACTCCCTGAAAGGAAACGCCAGAAACGTGGGTGCGGATGATCTGGCGGACGAGGCCTTTGAGCTGGAGAAAATGGCGAAGGCAGGACAGCTTGAGGATGTGACGGTGCGTTCCCCGATTCTGTTTGGCATGATGAACACCATGAGAAACAGCCTGCGGGTATATTTGGAAACAGAGGATGCGGGCGAGAAGGCGGGATCACAGGAGCCGGAGGAGAGCGCGGGGTATATCACGGAGGAAGAGTGGGTCAGGGCGTTACAGGAACTGGCGGCCAGACTGGACGACTTCGACGGGGAAAGTGCGGCGGCCAAGCTGCGGGAGCTGAAACGCTACGAACGGCCTGAGACGGACAAGAAGATGCTCAGACTCTGCGAGAAGGCGATCAAGGATTACGCTTACGACATTGCCCTTGAGGTTGTCAATGCGGTGCTTTGAGAATGCACATGGATTGGGCAGTTCCCAAACTTACTTGACTTTTGAGGACAAAGGTATATTATATAAAAATAAATATAGTAATTGTTCGGCACAGGATTTTGCACACGGAGCAGTTACGAAACGGCTGAGGAAATGACTGAGGGAGAGGAGTTGTGTATTATGGAAAAAAAGAATCTGGATTGGGCGAATATCGGTTTCAGCTATCATGAGATGGACAAGCGGTTCGTGGCAAACTTCAAGAACGGCGCATGGGATGAGGGCGCGCTTGTGGATGAGGCTGACATCGTGATGAACGAGTGCGCAGGCGTTCTGCAGTATGCGCAGACCTGTTTCGAGGGAATGAAGGCTTACACCACCGAGGACGGGCGTATCGTGACTTTCCGCCCCGATCTGAATGCACAGCGCATGGAAGATTCCTGCAAACGTCTGGAGATGCCGGTATTTCCGCAGGAGCGTTTCATACAGGCTGTGACGGATGTGGTGGCAGCGAATGAGGCTTATGTGCCGCCCTACGGATCCGGTGCAACCCTCTATATCAGACCGTATATGTTCGGTATTTCTCCGGTAATCGGTGTGAAGCCTGCGGACGAGTATCAGTTCCGGGTATTTACCACGCCGGTGGGTCCTTACTTCAAGGGCGGTGTGAAGCCCCTTACCATCAAAGTGAGCGATTTTGACCGGGCGGCTCCGCACGGCACGGGACATATCAAGGCCGGACTTAACTATGCCATGAGTCTCCATGCCATTGTGACGGCGCATGGAGAAGGCTATGACGAGAATATGTATCTGGATGCGGGCAGCAGGACTTATGTGGAGGAGACCGGCGGTGCGAACTTCCTTTTCGTGACAAAGGACAATAAAGTAATCACGCCCAAGTCCGACAGTATTTTACCTTCCATTACCAGACGCTCCCTCATGACGGTGGCGAAGGATTATCTGGGACTCGAGGTGGAGGAGCGGCCGATTGCGCTGGAGGAGGTAAAGGACTTCGCGGAGTGCGGTCTGTGCGGCACGGCTGCGGTTATTTCCCCAGTAGGAAAGATCGTGGATCACGGAAAAGAGATTGCTTTTGCCAGCGGCATGAGCGAGATGGGGCCTGTCACAAAGAAGCTGTATGATACGCTGACGGGGATCCAGATGGGCAGAATTGAGGCGCCCGAGGGATGGATTCATGTGATTAAATAAGCGGGAAACATCCGGTAATCATCAGGATAAAAGTCGGAAAGAGATATAGATGGGGAAGGATTAGGTTGGGATGCGGCGGCATACAATTTAATCCTTTTTCAAGTCGTAAATGATACGCGCAAGAGGAGAAGAGCAGAATGACGAATGGAGCAATCAGGGAGAAATATCCATACTTATATGAGACGCACCTGCACACCTCGCTTGGCAGCGCCTGTGCAAAGGGCAGTCCGGAGGAGATGGCGAGGGCGTGTAAGGCCTACGGGTATACGGGAATTTTCGTGACAGAGCACAACTGGAACGGCAATACGGCGATAGACAGAAACCTTCCGTGGGAGGAGTGGGTGGACGCCTTCTGTCAGGGATATGAACGGGCCAGAGCCGAAGGGGAGCGGATTGGTCTGGATGTATTTTTTGGCTATGAGTCGGGGTATCAGGGCACGGAGTTTCTGATCTACGGTGTGGAAGGCGCGTGGCTGAAAAATCATCCGCAGATAGAGGAGGCGGCGGTGGAAGAGCAGTACCGGCTGATTCATGAGGCGGGCGGTCTGGTCATGCACGCACATCCGTTCCGGGAGGCATCCTATATTCCTGAAACGCGGCTTTATCCTGCATGGGTGGATGGCGTGGAGGGCGTCAATGCGGCTCATTCTAATACCAGAAGTATAGAACATTACCATCCGGACTATGATAAGAAGGCGGCAGCTTATGCCCGTGAGCACGGACTTCTCATGAGCGCGGGATCGGATATTCACACGACGGACCTTTGGGGCGGCGGTATGGCTTTTCGCAGGAAGCTGCACTGCGTGGAAGACTATGTGCAGGCGGTTCTTGGCGGCGAGGATTATGTGCTGACGAACGGAGAAGTGTGGTATGATAAGAGTGGAAGGGTTATTTCTACAGACTGAGATTATGTTATATGCAAAATAATTGCTGTATTAAAAAGAAGATTATAATTATAAAATTAAGTGTGCGGATAATAAAAAATACAGGCAATAAAACAGGAGGACTATGGGCAAAAAGAGATGGCAGATAGCGGCGGCATATATATTGTCTGGAATTATGTTAACCGGAACGGTCAGCGGCTGCGGAGACGGAGAAGGGTTCGGCACAAAGGTGGTGCTCACTACGGGATTTGAAAAAGATGAAATCTTCCGGATTGAGACAAGTACCTGTAAGCTGTCGGAGCTTATGGTGTATCTGACCACGATCCAGAACCGCTATGAGAGCGTGTACGGTCAGGAAATCTGGGGGACGATTGCGGACGGCGTGACGCTGGAGGAGAATGTAAAGAATATTGCGCTGGCGCAGATTGCCCAGATTAAGACCATGAACCTGATGGCGGAAAAGTATGAGGTGGAGCTGGACGAGGAGGAGCGCGCGCGGGCGGAGAACGCGGCGAAAGCATATTATGAGACGCTGGGGGAGCGGGAGATCGAGCTGATGGACGTCAATGAAAAGACCATCAAAGCCCTTTACACAGAGCTTGCCCGGGCGGAGAAGATGTACCAGTACACAATTAAGGACATCAATCCGGAGATCAGCGACGACGAGGCCAGAACGATCACCGTGCAGCATATTCTGATTAAGACTTATGCGCTGGACGGCACGGGCAAGAAAATCGAGTATACGGAAGAGGCGAAGCGGGACGCCTACAGGCGGGCAATTGAGGCGCTGGGGCAGGCGAGAGAGGGCGAGGATTTTGACGCGCTGATCCGCAAGTACAGTGAGGACGATAAGGCGACCTACTCCTTTGGCAAGGGAGAGATGGAGGAGTCCTTCGAGACGGCGGCTTTTAATCTGGGAACAGAGGAAATCAGCGACGTGGTGGAGACAGAGTTCGGCTATCACATTATCAAGTGCATCAACACCTTTGACAGGGAGGAGACGGACGCCAATAAGATCAAGATCGTGGAGCAGAGACGGGAGGAGGCATTCGGGCAGGAGTATGACGCTTATGTGGCCACCCTCACCAGAAATCTGAACGAGGAGCTGTGGGACAGCGTGAATTTTATTCATGACGAGGAAGTGTCGACGCAGAATTTCTTCGAGGTGTATTCGCAGTATTTCGGGGGATAACGCAGCGGGAAAAGTATTTCTAAAGACGCTCCGCCGCGGGACGGGACATGGCATTGGGCAGATAGCGCGAAAAAGAGAAAATTTCCGCTTCCGGGGAGCGGATAAGGGAAGTTTAGAAAAAGTTTATAATTCCCGAAAGCCGCATAAAATCTGGATAAACAGCAAATTACTAGCACTCGTTTTAAATGAGTGCTAATTTTGCCTTGACTTCTATTTTTGAGGGTATTAAACTATTTCACAGGGAAACAACGGTATTTCAGTAAGGGAAGAAAGGAACGTGGTAAAATGGCGGCAAAACATGGTAATTTATCAATCAACAGCGATAATATTTTTCCGATTATCAAGAAGTGGTTGTATTCCGATCACGACATCTTTTTCAGGGAGCTGATCTCTAACGGATGTGATGCGATCACGAAGTTGAAAAAGCTGGATATGATGGGCGAGTACGCGCTGGCGGATGATTATAAGGCGGAAATTCAGGTGATCGTAAATCCGGAAGAAAAGACGCTGAAATTTATTGACAACGGTATCGGCATGACGGCGGACGAGGTGGAGGAGTATATCAACCAGATCGCTTTCTCCGGCGCGACGGACTTTATCGAGAAATATAAGGACAAGGCGAACGAGGATCAGATCATCGGTCATTTCGGTCTGGGCTTCTACTCGGCGTTCATGGTGGCGGACGAGGTGGAGATCGACACCTTGTCCTGGCAGGACGGCGCGCAGGCTGTACACTGGACCTGTGACGGCGGCACAGAGTTTGATATGGAGGAGGGGACGAAAACACAGATCGGCACGGAGATCACGCTCCACATCAACGAGGACTGTCTGGAATTTTGCAATGAGTATAAGGCGAAGGAAGTCATTAAGAAATACTGTTCCTTTATGCCCACGGAAATCTGGCTTTCCAAGGCGAACACGACGGAGACACAGATCATTACCGAACAGGAGAAACTGGACACTGACGAGGTAGTGGAGGAGATCGCGAAGGAGAAGGAGGAGGACGAGCAGAAATTAAAGATCAAAAAGCGTCCTGAGCTTCTAAACGAGACGCATCCTCTCTGGGCGAAGCATCCCAACGAGTGTACAAGAGAGGAGTATCTGGAGTTTTACCGCAAGGTATTTCAGGATTACAAGGAGCCGCTGTTCTGGATTCACCTGAATATGGATTATCCTTTTAATATGAAGGGTATTCTCTACTTCCCGAAGATCAATATGGAGTACGAGTCCATCGAGGGAACGATCAAACTTTACAACAATCAGGTGTTTATTGCGGACAATATCAAGGAAGTGATTCCCGAGTTTCTGATGCTGCTCAAAGGTGTGATCGACTGTCCCGATCTGCCGCTCAACGTGTCCAGAAGCGCGCTGCAAAACGACGGTTTTGTGAAGAAGATCAGCGAATACATCACAAAGAAGGTGGCGGACAAATTGTCCGGCATGTGCAAAACCGAAAAGGAAGAGTACGAGAAGTACTGGGATGATATCAGTCCCTTCATCAAGTTCGGCTGCTTAAAGGACGACAAGTTCTGCGAGAAAATGACGGACTATATTCTCTTCAAGAATCTGGACGGCGTATATATGACCCTGCCGGAGTGTCTGGAAGTCAACAAGATTGATCCCGACGAAGCTGCCGACGGCGACGGTGAAAACGCGGATGCCGGTACAGAGTCGGAAGCGGCGGGAAAGGATGCCGACGAAGCCGGGGAGGAGAGCGGCGGACAGGACGAAACCGAAAGTGCAGCCGTGGACGAGAACGGTGAGAAAGTGGAAGCTGAGGTTGTCGACGAGCCGGAAAAGGTTGATGGCGAAGTGCCTGACGAGGACGGAGAGCCTGTCGGGGAAGAGAAGAAGGAGAAGGTCATCTACTATGTGACCGACGAGAAGCAGCAGAGCCAGTACATCAATATGTTTAAGTCCGCAAAGATGGACGCGGTGGTGCTGACACACAATATCGACCAGCCCTTTGTCTCCCAGCTCGAGGCGAAGAACGAAGGCATTAAGTTCCAGAGAATCGACGCCGACCTGACGGACACCTTTAAGGCGAAGACCTCCAGGAAGGCGGAGAAGGAGATGGAAGAGCAGGCGGAAGAGATCGCCAGGCTGATGAAGAAGGTTCTCAAGAAGGACGCCATCAAGGTGAAGATCGAGAAGTTAAAGAACAAGAAGATTTCTTCCATGATCACGCTCTCCGAGGAGTCCCGCAGGATGCAGGATATGATGAAGATGTACTCCATGCCCGGAATGGATATGGGGATGTTCGGCAAGGAGGGAGAGACGCTGATCTTAAACGCGAGTCATCCGCTTGTGCAGTATGTGCTGGAGCATCAGGACGTAGAGAACGTGAAGATGATCTGCGAGCAGCTTTACGATCTGGCGCTGTTGCAGCAGGCGCCGCTTGAGCCGGAGGCCATGACGAAGTTTGTGGCGAGAAGCAATGAGATTATGATGATGCTGACGAAGTGATACAGAACAACATTATGTAAACTTAAATCGAAAAACTAAGGCGTAATTTTGTATTATGTAAACTAATGTTGGGAGAATGAAAATAGAAAACAGCCGTCCGGGATGTAGAATGATGCCCGGACGGCTGTTTTTGTTTATGGTTACATGAATGGAAGCGGCAAACCGGCTTTCGGCCTGTCCGTTTCCTGTCTGTATTACTGATTCTGCGACTGTTCCTGCGACTTGTTCTGAGTCTGCTCCTGTGACCGGCTCTGCGACTGCTCCTGCGGAAGCTGGGTGTATGTCACGTTCTCGACAAAACCGAAAGCTTTCATGGCGAAGCCTTTCATAAAGGGCAGATCTGCGGATTGTTCTTTCGCTGTGCGAAGGATGCCGATGACTGCCAGTATCAGTATAGCCAGAGAGATAAGGGATGTCACTACGCCGAAAATTCCGGAAAACAGCCTGCCTATTACGGGAATGCTGTAGATCGGGCTGATGATGCCGATGATCGTGGAGACGATACCGGAGATCAGGGAAAGGAAAAATGCCTGCATCACCTGAATGGTGAGCCATTGATCCTTATGTACTACGATCACAAAGCCAAGCAGCAACAGGGCAAGTGTGGTGTGTCCTAACAGGGCAAGCACAAAGCCGAGCACTGCATAGAACTTGATGCAAATTCCAAAGTTATCTTTTCTCATTTCTTTTCCTCCATTTTTCTTAAGTCTTGTACCAGCATACCATTGTTTGGCGGGGAACACAAGTGAACGGGGGCAATCCTGCAAAAGAGTGCAATTTTGTGCAAGAAGCAACAAGGCCTGCTTGTTAACACAGGGAAACAATGATATAATTATATCTAAAGTATTTTAGAAAATCATAAAAGAGAGGGCGGGCAAACAATATGAAAGGACAGGTATGTGGATGGAAGCGGGCAGCCGCGTGCGGTTTATGTGCGGCTGTTATGGTGAGCGCGGCCGCCTGCGGGCAGAGCGCGGGGAGTGACGGTGCGGATGACGGCGGTCAGGCAGAAACGGCGGTAGATGGAAACGGACAGGACAGCGCGGGTGATCCGGCAAATGGCGCGCAGGATGGACAGGCAGGCGCGGAAGTCGCCGGTCAGCAGACGGAAGCGGACGGGATTGTATATCAGGTCAATACGGATATTTCCGGATTGGATGACAGCCACCGGATTTCAGACACCCTGTTCGGACTGTTTCTGGAGGATATCAACTACGCCGTGGATGGCGGTATGTACGCGGAGCTGGTGAAGAACCGTTCCTTTGAGTACGGGATGGAGGCGAGGGACGCGCAGCTTCACGGCTGGGAGGCGACTGACGGCACGGTGGAGTTTTCGGTGCGGGACGGGAGCGCGGACGGCACGGCGCTGAATGAGAACAACCCGCAGTACGCAGTGGTGTGCCATACGGGAACTTCTTCTGCAAAACCGTATGCGGGAATCCGGAACGGCGGATATCTGGAGGGGATGGCAGTCGCGCAGGGGGCGTCCTACGACCTGTCCTTTTACTGCAAATCCGATGACGGTTCGGTGGACGCGGTGACGGTGAGCCTCGGAAACGAGGACGGAACGGTCTACGCGGAACAGACGGTGGAGGGCGTTACGGATCAGTGGCAGAAATTTGAGACAACCCTGACGACGGACGTGACGGAGAACAGACATGTGTGCCTTTCGGTGGAGATTCCGGCGGGTACGGCCTGCTTCGACATGATTTCCCTGATGCCGCAGGATACTTACAAGGGACTGCCCATCCGAAAGGATTTCGGGGAATATCTGGAGGCGCTGCAGCCTAAATTTCTGCGGTTCCCGGGCGGCTGCGTGATCGAAGGACGGGATGAGGAGAGTATCTACAGTTGGAAGGATTCCATCGGTGACGGGCTTGCCTTTGAGATAAACGGGGAAGAGACGGTGGGGGACGTGGCGGTGCGGCCGCAGGGCAAGAGCATCTGGCAGGGCTCTAAGGCGAATCCCTATTATACGACTTACGGGCTGGGTTTTTATGAGTATTTTGAGTTCTGCGAGGCCCTTGGCTGTATGCCGGTGCCGGTGCTCAACGCGGGCATGACCTGTGAAATCCAGAGTCCTTTCTACAAGGTGTACAGCATTGCGGACGAGGCGTTTCAACAGTATGTGCAGGATGCGCTTGATCTGGTGGAGTTCTGTAAGGGGGATGAGAGCACCCGATGGGGTGCGGTGCGGATTGCCATGGGGCATGAGGCGCCCTTTGAGCTAACCTGTATCGGCATCGGCAACGAACAGTGGCAGAGCGAGTACCACCAGCATTACAAACAGTTTGTTAAGGCGTTTGAAGAGGCTGCGGCTTCTGATCCCGGTCTGTACGGCGGTGTGGAGCTGATTGTGGCAAACGGTACAGCGTTTGACAGCACGGAGGGGTGGGCTTATCTGGCCGTGAACCCAGATCAGATTACCACGCTGGTGGATGAGCATTACTACCAGACGCCGGAGTGGTTTCTGGCCAACACCAACCGCTATGACAGTTACGACAGAAACGCGCAGGCGAAAGTATTTCTCGGTGAGTATGCGGCGAAGGCCAACACGCTGGACGCGGCGCTGGCGGAAGCAGCTTACATGACAGGGCTTGAGAAGAACGGGGATGTGGTGAAGATGGCCTGTTATGCGCCGCTCTTCTCCCACGAAAAACTGAGCCAGTGGGTGCCGGATCTGATTTTTTATGCCAATGACGGGATGTTCGGGTCGGTCAATTATTATGTACAGCAGATGTTCGGAAACAACGCGGGTCAGTACAGTTTAGAGACGTCCCTCACCGGTGCGCCAGAGCAGACGCTCTATGAGTCTGCGGTGGACGCGGACGGGGATGTGATTCTTAAGCTGGTCAATGTGTCGGAGGAAGAGCAGACGGTGCATGTGTCGCTTACGGGCAGGGAAATGACATGTTTTATGGAAGAAGCCGATGTGACGGTGCTTTCGGGAACGGACCGGAAAGCCGTGAACAGCTTTAAGGAAATGGCGGTGACGCCTCAGGAGAGTAAGATGCAGATCGGTGAGACGTTTGATTACACCGCTCCCGCAAATTCGCTGACGGTGATACGGCTGGGGGCTTTGAATCGTGATTTTTAAAAAACTGACCTGTTATTAAGGAAAAGAGGTTGATTTTCTCAGTGATTCTTCATACAATATAACTACGGGAAAATGCATCAATTCACAAAAACCCGAAGTGAGGAGACGGAATGGAGCCGATTAAACGTGATTTATATTTGAACCGATTGGTTGAACGCCGGGAAAATGGTTTGATTAAGGTGATTACAGGGATCCGGAGATGTGGAAAATCTTATCTTTTGTTCAGGCTGTATTATCAATATCTGTTGGATTCTGGCGTAGAGGCATCCAGAATTATCAGAGTTCCGCTGGATGACGATGACTTTGAGGAATTGCGTGACAGCAGAAAACTTAGCGGATATATCAGGGGCTGCATAACAGATGAGGGCACATGGTTTGTTTTTTTGGATGAAGTACAGATGTGCAAGGGATTTGAATCGGTATTAAACGGGCTGAACAGAAGGGATAATTTGGACATCTATGTTACCGGAAGCAACTCTAAATTCCTTTCCTCTGACGTGCTGACAGAATTTCGGGGACGCGGAGACGAAGTGAGAGTTTTCCCGCTTTCTTTTTCTGAATACGTTTCCGCATATAACGGAGATCAATATGATGCCTGGATAGATTACTATAATTATGGAGGGCTTCCGCTGATTCTCAGCCGAAAAACGGACGAGTTGAAATCAAGATATCTGATTGACCTGTGCAAAGAACTGTATTTGAAGGATATCGAAGAGCGACACAGACTGCGGGGAGATCATGTCATGGATACGCTGGTCAATATACTTGCATCGGCAGTGGGGTCTTTGACAAATCCGACAAAGCTGGCAAACACTTTCAGCAGTAATGGAATCCGTGTCAGCGATAAAACAATTGGCGCATATATTGGATATTTGCTCGACGCTTTTTTTATAAATAAAGCGGAACGATATGATATCAAAGGGAAAAAATATATCGCCTCTCCCTTCAAATACTATTTTACCGATGTGGGGCTGCGTAATGCCAGACTCAATTTCAGGCAGCAGGAAGAAAATCATATTATGGAAAATATCATTTACAATGAGCTGCTGGTAAGAGGTTTTAATATAGATGTGGGTGTTGTGGAGCGTTCCGAACGTAATGAAAGCGGCAAAGCTGTGCGCAAAAAGCTGGAGGTCGATTTCGTCTGCAACCGCGGGAACCAGAGGTATTATATTCAGTCTGCGTTTGCCATTCCGGATCGTGATAAAATGCAGCAGGAACAAAAGTCTTTGGTTCATATCGGTGATTCGTTCAAAAAAATCATAGTAGTCAAAGACCGGATAAAATTATGGCGTAATGAAGAAGGGATTGTGGTAATGGGAATTATGGAGTTCCTTTTAAATCCCAACAGTCTGGAGCTATAGCGCACCATATATTCCTGCAATCCGTTCTATCCCCGCGTTGTCACATAATAATCGGTATAGCGTGTCCCGTCGTGCCCAACAAGCGCCTCCTGCGTGGCCGCAAAACCGAGCTTTTCCACCGCTTCCCTGCGTGGGGCAGCGGACGGTATGACTTTGGTGGCGATCATTTTGCAGTGGAACAGGTCGTAAGCAGGCGGCACGATCAACGATAAGATGTCATGGACAGCCGCTGTATTTTCATAGTCGCTTCGCAGATCCAGCCGCAGCAGGCCGCAGTCGCTAAAATAGTCCTGTGCCTGTCTGTTAAACAGCTCGATGGTTCCAATCGCTTTCCGGTCTTTCTGATCGACGATCACCCAGCGGACAAACCACTTCTCTCGGTAAGCTTCCATCCAGAAGTCTACGGCGCTCTGCATACGCTCCTGCGTTGTATAGTGGAAATCATCGCCGTGGCAGTTGTCGCTGTTAAAGAGGGGTACGGCCTTTTCGTCGGAATACACCCCGAGCAGGTCGAAAACATCGGCGGGTTCCACCGGTCGTAAAAGATAGTTGTCGTTTTCAAAGGTGGGACATGTTACATAAGGGTCTGTCATCAGATTCCTCCGTTTAATCGTAAGCATACTTAATAGTGAGTCTTGTTTTGTCCATTATACCAGAAAAATACGGAAAAGCAATTTGTTCCGCTGAGAAAGAGAATGAAATATATGAAGAAAAAATTGGGGTTTGTGGCAATAGAAAAGGGACATGCACCGCAGAAGCGGAATGTCCCTTTCAGGTGTATCAGGCAAAGCCGGAAGACGGTTGAGAACAGATTGGTTTTGGCGCATCACCCCGGCTCCGAAATCCGGCTCACGCCCACATAGATTTCCGAAATCTTATACCATGTCGGATAGTCCACGATCCCGCTCGGCGGGAGATTGAAGACGCTCTGGAAGACTCTGACCGCCTCGGCGGTGCGGGGGCCGTAGACGCCGTCCGCGGTGACGCGGGGGATGGCGGGGTAATTCTGGGCGATGCGGTTTAACTGCTGCTGGATCTGCAGCACCTTATCACCGGAGGCACCTATGGTTAAGTTGTAGCCGGGCCACGATGAGGGGACGCCGGAGACGGCAACGGCGCTGTTGATATACATGTCGCTGCCATAGTAGTAGCGGATAATCTGGATCGGGGAGTAACCTTCGTCGCCAAGATACTTGGAACCCCACTGGCTTAAGCCGTTGCAGGTCACGTTGCGTCCGTCGCAGTAGGAGGTGAAGATGGGCTGGCGTACGCCCGGGCGGGAGAGGAAATTGGCGAAAATAGAGTCCACAAGTCTGTCGATGTTTTTATAGATATTGCGCCCGCGGATCCATTTCTGGTCGTAGGCCGTGGAGGAGGTGATGGTGAAGTTATATCCTTTGTTGCGGTACCACTCGGTGTAGACACGATTTAAGGTAAAGGACATAATCGCCAGCGTGTTCGCGTAGATGGCGCTCTCCGGCCAGGTGGCGTAAATTTCGGAGGAAACCACATTTTTGATATAATCCCGGTAGCGCACATAGTAATTGGGGGCGGTGGAATCGTTCGGGACGCCGTCGTGCACAATGACATACTCGGGTATGACCACGCGGCTTAAGACGATCTCGCCGGACTCATCCATGGGCTTGATTTCGTCCTCGGGAATCTTGGGCGGATAGTCGCCGTAGAGGGTGTGGTCAGGGATGGCGATGATCTCCTCCGCGTCCTCACTCATCTCGGTGGGCGTCATTTCTATATTTTGGACGGCGGTCACATCCGGCAGCACTTCCACGCCGGAGACGATGACAGGTTCATAACCGGGGGCGCTCACGGAGAGGGTGTACTCCGAGTAGGGCATGGGGGAGTTGGGGGTCAGGCTGTACTGCAATGGCGGCGTCTTTAAATCCACGGTGTCAGTCTGTCCGGAAGAGTTTGTTGTGAGTGTCTCCAGGGCGGAATCCGGCTCTCCGGTGAAGGAGATGGTGATGGAGGCGTTTTCTATGGGAATCAGTCCTACGTTCGCGGTGACGTTGATCTGTAGTTTTCCGATCGTGTCGGACCCCGCCGCCGCGTTGTTTCCAGTCTGTGTATTTTCTGAGCCTGGGTTTTCTCTGTTTACGTCCATACGGATACCTCATTTTTGGAAGCATTTCTCTTACCCCTATGATATGCAATGAGGGTTGCACATGCCACCCCGAAAATGATATACTATCGGTATGGTAGTGGACGAGATTTTAGAAGGTAAATTTCATACCGGTGACGGTTCTCTGGATTTTTCCTGCCCGCGCGTTACTCTGTCCCTTCAGGCAGACACGGCCTGCGAGGGGTCTTTTTTCGTGTACGGACCGGAGGGGATGGTGACGGAAGGGACGGTGACGTCTTCCGACCTGCGCATGACCTGTGTCACGAAACGTTTCGGCGGCAGCGAGGACGAGATTCTCTACCGCTTTGACGCCGCCGGAATGGAGGCGGGGCAGGAGGTTTGCGGCTCTTTTATCGTGGTCTCAAACAGGGGTGAATATGAGCTGCCTTTTCAGGTGACGGCGCTTTCGGATGAGATTACGTCAAGCCTTGGCGAAATCCGGAATCTGTTTCATTTTACGAATCTGGCGAGGAGCAATTGGGCGGAGGCGGTTTCGCTCTTTTACGAGCCGCGCTTTAAAAAGGTGTTTACGGGACATGACAGGCAGTATCTCGCCGCCTATAAGGGGCTTGCCGCAGTACCGGGCAACGAGCACAATGTGGAGGAGTTTCTGCAGGAAATCCACAAGAAAAAGCCGGTGGAGTTTCTGCCGGAGGAGCGGGAAATCCGTTTGGAGGATCCGGCTGTGGATGCGCATTTTGCCCTTGTCATAAAGCGGAACGGCTGGGGGTATACGAGACTGCGGTTTCAGGCGGAAGGGGCATTTATCAGGCTGCAGGAGGAGTCGGCGGGAGAGGATTCTTTTGCGGACAATATTTTCAGACTCCATTACGGGATAGATGCGGAAAAGCTGCATGACGGCATAAACGCAGGCGCCATTGTGCTTGTGCGTGAGAACGGGACGGTGCGGATTCCCGTCACCGTGGTGCGGCGTGTGTCCGGGAGCAGAGCGCTTGGGATGAAGCGGGAAAAGAAACAGCTTACGGTACAGTTGATGGCGTACTATCAGGCACACCGCTTAAAGAAGATCGGCACGTCTACATGGCTTGCGGAGACGGACAAACTCCTGACGCGTATGGAGCAGCTTGACGATAAGGATGCAGCCGTGAAACTGTTTCGGGGACAGCTTCTGATGTCTCAGGAGCGGGGTAACGAGGCGAAGTGGCAGATGGAGAAGATGCGGGAGCGGGTGATCGCCGGGCGGGAGGAAGATCCGGCGCTGTGGTGCTATTACCTGTACCTGACCACGCTCATCAGCGAGGAAGATGCCTACGTGGACGAAGTGGCGGAGACGGTTTCACGGATTTATGGCAGAAGGCGGGGAGACTGGCGGATTGCATGGCTGTTACTCTATCTGTCCGAGGAGTATGTGGAGAGTGTTTCCCGCAGATGGCTGCTTCTGGAGGATCTGTTTCTCCACCACTGTACCTCTCCGATGATCTATATTGAGGCGTGGAACATTCTCTGCATGAATCCGGCCATGCTGCGAAAGCTGGATTCCTTTGAGGAACAGGTGCTGTCCTACGCGGTCAAAAACGGGGTGATGCAGGAGGAAATCCTTTTGCAGGTGGTGTATCTGGCCGGACAGAAACGGGGATACTCCGAGAGTCTGTTCCGTATTCTGAAAGGCTGCTATGCGCTGATTCCCCACAAGGAGGTTCTGCATGAAATCTGCTCCCTTCTGATCAAGGGAAACCGCAGCACAGAGGCGTATTTTCCGTGGTATCAGGCCGGTGTGGAGGAAAATCTGCGTATCACCAGACTCTACGAATATTATATGATGTCGCTTCCAAAAGACTTTGACGGTGAGCTGCCGAAAATGGTGCTCCTGTATTTTGCCTACAGAAGCGATCTGCATTATGAGATTACAGCGTATCTTTACGCTTATGTATACAGGCGCAGGAAGGAACTGGAAGATATTTATGTAAACTATATAACGGCTATGGAGCAGTTTGTGCTGGAGCAGATCAACCGGGGGAGAATCAACCGGGATCTGGCGTATCTTTACGAAAATCTTCTGACGCCTTCCATGATCGACGAGCAGACCGCAAGATCGCTTGTCTCCCTGCTTTTTATGCGGGAGGTCACAACGGAGGCGGAGAATGCCAGAGAGGTAGTGCTGGCATATGCCTGCCGGTCGGATATCAAACGTTTTCCCATGACGGCGGGCAGGGCCTTTGTGCCGGTCTATGACAATGATTGCAGGGTGCTTCTGGGAGACGGCGAGGGGAATTTTTTTACGACGGGCATGGAATATGCGCTGGAGATACTGATGAAGCCGTCAAAGCTTGCGCAGATGATCGCCCCTTTTGTGAGAAACCATCTGGGCTATGCGGTCTACGCGTGTTATGCGAAACAACATACGTTTGCAGTGCAGGAGGACAATGCGGATCTGTTCGCGCTGCTGTCCGCGTCGGAGCGGATAGAGGAGGAAGAAAAGAGAAAAATCCGTCCCATGGTGGTAGACTTTTACCATGAAAGGGACAGAATGCGGGAGTTGGATGAGTACCTGCTTACCCTGCATCCGGAGGATGTGAACCGGCACGACAGAGGAAAAATTGTGCGGTTTCTTGTAAACCGGGGGATGTACGAGGAGGCCGGCGAATGGGTCAGACGCTTCGGGCCTTACGATATGGATGCCAAAACGCTGCTTAAGCTGGGCAGCAGGCTGTTAGATCTGACGGAGGCGGAGGACGATCCGCTGCTTACGGGAATGCTCCTCTATGTGGTGCAGAAGGGCAAGTATGACGACAATGTGCTCGAATATCTGGTGCGGTGGTTTAACGGGAAAATCGGACAGATGCGGGATATTTGGAGACTTGCGAAAGACTTCGGCGTGGATACCTACAGGCTGTGCGAGCGGATGCTGGTACAGATGTTATATACGGGCGTCTGTGTGGAGGAGCGGCTGGATATTTTCCGTTCCTACACAAAGAGCGGCGGCAGCGAACGGGTCCGGGCGGCTTTTGTGGCGGCCTGCTGCTATGAGTATGTGATAAACGGGGAGGACACAGATGTCTATGTGTTTGAGAGCGTGCGGCAGCTCTGTCAGGAGGAGGCGGCCTTCCCGCCTGTCTGCCGGATTGCGTATCTGCGTTACTATGCGGACAGGGAGCGTGATGAGGATGTGCAGAAGCTGTGCGGCACATTTCTGGAGTCGCTTCTTTCCCGGGGGATCGTGATGCCTTTCTACCGGAATTATTTTGGCTGTGTGCCGCAGCTTGCCGCCTATCTGGATAAGACTATGGTGGAATACCGGTCGCTCTCCGGCGCGCGGGTGATGATCCATTACCTGATTCAGGAGGAGGGCGCAGGCAGGGAGGAATATACCCATGAGGAGATGCGGGACATGTTCGGCGGCATCTGCGTCAGGGATTTTATCCTGTTTTTCGGGGAGCAGCTTAAGTATTACATCACGGAGGAGACGGAGAACGGGGAACAACTGGTGGTGAGCGACATGATCCAGAAAGGCGACGCCGGGGAGGATATTCAGGAAGGCCGGTTTGGCATATTAAATGATATTATGATCGGGAAGACGCTGCATGATTATGATACGGTAAACAATTTGCTGTCTGCGTATTTCAGGCAGGATCATATGGTGGATCAGATTTTTACCATACGTTAACAGTGTGAGAAGTACTTCTAATCACTCGCAGCAAAGGCTGCCTCGTGAAGAAGTACTATGTCTCACACAGGAGAATGCCAAAAAGGGCATTCTCCGAAGGGTAGGAGAGTAGTATGTTTTTAGGTACGAAGGAAGACGGCAAACCGCATAAGGGAAGTGTGTTTGTGGGGTATGATCTGGGGGAGAGGTATGCCCAGATCAGCTACTGTCTTTTTGGCGAGGGGGACGTGGAGACGGTTGCGCCAGTCGTTGGGACGAAGCAGTATCATATTCCGCTTATGTTATGTAAACGAAGCGGGACGAACCAGTGGCTTTACGGCAAGGAGGCGGTCAGGAGCGCCGGTGAGGAGGCCATGTGTCCGGTGGAAGATCTCCTTTTTCTTGCGAGAAAGGGGACGGAGACTGCGCTGGACGGGGAGACCTATGACCCGGTGGCGCTTCTGACGCTCTTTATCAGAAAAAGTCTGGGACTAATGAGCTTCATAGTGCCGGTGGAGCACATCGGTGCGCTGCTGTTCACGGTGGATCAGATGGATGACCGCATGGTGGAGATTCTTTTGCAGGTGTCGGCCAACCTGCAGGTAAAGACGGAGCATATTTATTTCCAGAGCCATACGGAGAGCCTGTACTCTTTTATGCTGTACCAGCCCACGGAGCTGTGGGCGTATCAGGTCGTTGTCTGTGAGCATGACGGCAGATATTTAAAGACCTACCGCATGGAGTGCAACAAGAGAACCACGCCCATTGTGGCGCTGATCGAGGAGGCGGGCTACGAGACGGTCGTGGTGCCTGCGGAGGAAGAGGAGGAGGCTGTGAAGGAGGACGCCTTCCGGCTGGCGGACGAGCGGTTTCTCGGGATTTTGGAGAAACTGTGCGAAGGACGGATCGTCTCCTCGGCTTACCTTCTGGGGGACGGTTTCCGGGAGGAGTGGCATAAAAAATCGTTGCAGTTTCTCTGCCGCAACAGGCGCGTGTTTCAGGGGAATAATCTGTACAGCAGGGGAGCGGTCTACAGCCTTTTAGAGAAATTCGATCCGGGCGAGGCGGGTAAGACCCATATTTTTCTGGGGGAAGATAAATTGAAGGCCAACATCGGTATGCGGGTGCTGCGGCAGGGCAGGGAATCTTACTACGCGCTTTTGGACGCAGGGGAAAACTGGTACGAGCTGCATAAGTCCTGCGAGATTCTTCTGGGCAGGGAGAAGGAGATTTCCTTCGTGGTCACGCCCCTTAACGGAAAGAACGTGCAGACAAGGACGATTCCTCTTGCGGGGGCGAGAGAGACGGGGGCGCCTTTTACCAGATATGCGCTGCATGTGGCAATGGCTTCCGCCGACAAGGTGACGGTGACAGTGACGGATCTGGGGCTGGGTGAGTTCTTTCCCGCCGCCGGACAGAAGTGGGAGGAGTCGTTTCAGATTTCATAAGCGATGAGGGACGAAAGAGAAAATGGACGGGCAGATGATTCTGGGGACGGGAAGAAGAGCGGAAAACCCCTATTATATGGAAAGGTTTTATGTAAACCTGTATTCGGTGGAAGAGCTTTGCTTTCTCTTTGTGGACAGGGCGGAGCTTCTGGATGCGGAAGTCATGCAGCGGGATATGGTCAGATGGCTGGAGTCTGAGTGCGGCCTGAGTGATCTGGCGCACACGCTGGATGCGCTGCTGAACAGGCGTGGTTCCACAGCGGCGTTTGTGGGCGCGGTTTTGGAGTATGTGAATATCTATTCGGCCGATGTGACGGAGCGGACGGAGGAGATCGTGCGGGGCAACGACGGATTAAGCCCCTATGAGCGGCAGAAGGCGAAGGCGGACTATCTTCTCGGGGAAAAAAGGTATCTGGCGGCTTTGCAGCAGTATCAGAGTCTGGCGGGTGAGATACCGGGGAATGAGAAACTGCTTTTGGCGAGACTCTATCATAATATGGGAGTCGCGTGCGCGGGCATGTTTCTCTACGGACAGGCTGCCGACTGGTTTATGAAGTCCTATGAGACCGACGGAAAAAAAGAGGGGCTTAAGATGTATCTGGCCGCGCTGCGTATGGGGCAGAAGGAGAATGCATACATTGACTATATTGCGGCGCACCCGGAGTATCACGAGGTGTCTTTGGAGGTGGAGCGGCTGATGAAGCGGGCGGAAGGGTCCTTTGAGGGGACCGATGAAAACCGGATGCTTGTCACCTATCAGGTTATGAAGGAGGAGGGCGCGGGCGCGCTCGGCAGCTCCACGCCTTATTATGAAGAGATTGGGAAACTGACGGCGGGGTTGAAGGAAAAATACCGCAGGAGTATGAGATAGAGGCATAAAACGCTTCGGAACAGGAGTAAAAATGGGCTTTATTAAAAGACTGCTTGACAAATTCCGCAGAGACTATGACGAGTATGACGAGGAAGAGTGGGAAGAGGAGGAGTCTTCGCGGGAAATAGACTTTGACAACAGGGAACAGCGGGACGACTATGTAAAAAACTGTCTGGAGAAGATCGCGGATGCCACGAAGGAACTGGAGAACCTGAACTTCGAGTATAACATGGTTACTTCCTATTTAAAGGATATGGAGGAGATTGAGGCGCTGCCGCCGGAGGAGAGCGAACAGCTCAAGGACTGTGCGAAGCGCGTGTCCCTTTTGCAGGAGAGAAAGACGGATTTCATAGGCCGTCCCCGCCGGATTACGGATGAGAAGTACCGCACGGTGGAGCGCATGGAGGATGAGATCGAGGAGGCTTTTACTAAGATCACCGAAGCGGAGAACTATCAGGAGCTGATCCGCAAGGACTTAAGCCGTCTGGAGGGGGAAAAACATGCCTATCTCTACCGCAAGAACGAGGTGATGCGGCTGATTTCGGACACCAAGGGCATGACCATTATCTGCGTGACCGCTCTTGGACTCTGCGTGCTGCTGCTTATGTTTTTGCAGTTCTTTCTGGAAATGGATACGAAGCCTGGGTATCTGCTTACGGCTTTTGTGGCGGCGGTAGTCATTACGCTGATCTATGTGAAGCATATGGACGCCAGAAAGGAGCTCAGGAGAGTCGAGACGGGGATTAACAAAATTATCCTGTTGCAGAATAAGGTGAAAATACGATATGTGAACAACACCAATCTGCTCGAATACTTATATATGAAGTATGGCGTGAACAGCGCCAAAGAGCTGACCGAAATGTGGGAGAGCTATAAGCTGGAAAAGGAGGAACGGGAGAAATTCCGCAGGGCGGAGCTGGATCTGGACTACAGCGAGCAGGAACTTTTGCAGACCTTAAAGTGTTATCAGATACAGGATCCGGCCATCTGGCTGCACCAGACGGAAGCCATTCTGGACTCCAAGGAAATGGTGGAGATCCGGCACAATCTGATTATCCGCAGGCAGTCCTTGCGGCGGCGTATGGACTATAACAGGGATGTGGTGGCGGGTACGTCCCAGAGAGACATCAAAGCGCTGGTGGAGCGGTATCCGAAATACGCCAAAGAGATTATGAAGACGGTGGAAGAGTACGAGCAGAAATTCAATGCCTGATTATAAATAATTTTAATGGAAAATTGCGAAACCCGGGTAAATCAAAAGAAAAAAGAAAGGATTAGAGAGGAATCGGATTATGAGTACAGACAGATATGTAAGTCCCTTGTCGGAGCGGTATGCAAGTAAGGAAATGCAGTATATATTTTCCCCCGATATGAAGTTTCGGACATGGCGGCGGCTTTGGATCGCGCTGGCGGAGACGGAAATGGAGCTGGGGCTTTCCAGGAACGGCAAGCCCGTCATTACGAAAGAGCAGATCGACGAGCTTAAGAGCCATGTGGAGGATATCAACTACGACGTGGCAAAGGCCAGAGAGAAGGAAGTGCGCCACGATGTGATGAGCCACGTCTACGCTTACGGAAAACAGTGCCCGAAGGCGGCGGGAATTATCCATCTGGGGGCCACCTCCTGCTATGTGGGGGATAACACGGATATCATCGTGATGAGAGAGGCCCTTGGTCTGGTGAAGAAAAAGCTGGTGAACGTGATCGCGGAGCTTGCAAAGTTTGCGCAGGATTATAAGGATCTGCCGACGCTTGCGTTTACCCACTTCCAGCCCGCACAGCCTACCACGGTGGGAAAGCGGGCGACTCTCTGGGCACAGGAATTTTGTCTGGATCTGGAAGATCTGGACTATGTGCTGGGAAGTCTCAAACTTTTGGGTTCCAAGGGCACCACGGGCACGCAGGCTTCTTTTCAGGAGCTTTTTGACGGCGATCAGGCGACCATTGATAAAATTGATCCCATGATTGCGCAGAAGATGGGATTTGAGAAATGCTATCCCGTGTCCGGACAGACTTATTCCCGCAAGGTGGACACCAGAGTATGCAACGTGCTTGCGGGTATTGCGGCTTCCGCCCACAAAATGTCAAACGACATACGCCTGCTCCAGCACTTAAAGGAAGTGGAGGAGCCTTTCGAGAAGAGCCAGATCGGTTCCTCGGCCATGGCTTACAAGAGAAATCCCATGCGCAGCGAGCGCATCGCTTCTCTCGCCCGGTTTGTGATGGTAGACGCCTTAAATCCGGCGATCACCTCGGCCGTCCAGTGGTTTGAGCGGACGCTGGACGATTCGGCGAACAAGCGGCTTTCCGTTCCCGAGGCCTTTCTGGCGGTGGACGGCATTCTGGATCTGTGTCTGAATGTGGTGGATGGTCTGGTGGTCTACGATAAAGTGATCACAAAGCGCCTGATGAGCGAGCTGCCCTTCATGGCGACGGAAAATATTATGATGGATGCGGTCAAAGCCGGGGGCGACAGACAGGAGCTGCACGAGAAGATCAGGGAGCTTTCCATGATCGCAGGGGCCAATGTGAAGAAGGAGGGAAAGGAGAATAATCTTCTGGAGCTGATCGCGGCGGATCCCGCCTTCAACATGAGTCTGGAGGATCTGCAAAAGACGATGGAGCCTTCTGACTATGTAGGCCGTGCGCCGCTGCAGGTGGAGAAGTTCTTAAAAGAGATCGTGAATCCGATTCTGGAGGAGAATAAGGAGCTTCTGGGAGTGACGGCGGAGATCAGCGTTTAGTTCATAAAAATACAGCAGAATGAGCGGCAGTTCGACAGGGTTAGTCTAAGCGAACTGCCGATATTTAATTTATGAAAAAACAATAAACAGAGCTTGCGTGAAATAAGCGGATGTGTTAGATTAGAAGGAAACATATTTTCAGAAAGCAAGGTGCATTGATTGAAAAAGGAAGAAGAATTTGAGCGGGTCGCGATGCGCGTCTCGGCGGTAAGTATTATCGCCAACTTTGCATTGACCGTATTTAAGCTGTTGGCGGGTATTTTAGCCCACTCCGGCGCGATTATTTCCGATGCGATTCATTCGGCGTCGGACGTGTTCAGCACCGTTGTAGTGATGATAGGCATTCGGATATCCAGAAAAGATTCGGATAAGAACCATCCTTACGGCCATGAGCGGTTGGAATGTGTGGCGGCGATTGTGCTCGCCACCATTCTTGCCTTTACCGGTCTGGGAATCGGGTATTCGGCTCTCAGACAGATTGTGGGCGGAGACTATGCAAATCTGACGGTGCCTGGTCGGCTTGCGCTTGTGGCGGCGGCAATTTCCATCGTCGTGAAGGAGGCGATGTACCAGTACACGAAGGTGCACGCGAAAAGGATTGACTCCGGCGCGCTGATGGCGGACGCATGGCATCACCGTTCCGACGCGCTTTCCTCCGTGGGCGCACTGATCGGTATCGGCGGCGCAAGGCTTGGATTTCCGATCTTAGACCCTGTGGCAAGCGTGGTGATCTGTGTGTTTATCGAGAAAGCGTCCTATGAGATTTTCATGGATGCGGTGGATAAGATGGTAGACAAGGCGTGCGATGAGGAGACGGAAACCGCTCTCCGGGAATGCGCGGCGGCACAGAATGGTGTGCTCGGCGTAGACCTTCTGCATACAAGAGTTTTCGGCAACAAAATCTATGTGGATATCGAGATTCGCGCGGACGGCGGGGAGACGCTGCGAAAAGCCCACGAGACGGCGGAGCAGGTGCACGATTCCATCGAGAAAAATTTTCCCAGGGTGAAGCATATCATGGTGCATGTGAATCCGGGGGAAGGGCAGCGGTGAGAACAGGCTGCATCAGAAAACTTGTACAAACACAAAAAATAGCATATAATTTTATAAGGACAACATCAGTTCTGGGAGGAGTGCGGCGACGCATCGCCAGTGTCTCGGTTCACACACAAAACATCCCGGAGAACACTTGGCGGCTGATGTTGTCCTTTTTGCGCGAATAAGCAGAGTCAGAAGACTGCCGAAGTCTGCGCCATGCCTGCATGGAAGCAGACATCGGAAGGCTTATGACGAGCAACGCGAACTCGGGATGCGAAGCATATCGAGTCTGCTTATTCGCGCAAGCAGAGAAAGAAGGCGGAAGAGTCAGAAGACTGCCGAAGTCTGCGCGCAGAAAAAAATAAAAGGATCCCGGAATGATATTGACAAACGAATGAATATATGTTTGAATGTTCATATAAGAAAAAATAGTACGCAGGGGGAAAGACATATGACAAGAAAACAGAAAAAAGTCTTTATCAGAATTTTAATTGCCGCGGTTCTTGTGGCGGGTCTGCTTTTTGCGCCGATACAAAATACGTGGCTGCGGTTTGCGCTTTTTATGGTTCCCTATCTGGTGATCGGCTACGACATTCTGCGAAAGGCGTTTCTGGGCGTGATACACGGGGAAGTCTTCGATGAAAATTTCCTGATGGCGGTGGCTACGCTTGGCGCTATTATTCTGGGAGAATATACAGAAGGCGTGGCGGTTATGCTCTTTTACCAGATCGGAGAGCTTTTCCAGAGCTATGCGGTGGGAAAGAGCAGGGGGAACATTGCGAAGCTCATGGATATCCGGCCGGATTATGCCAACATAGAAGTGGACGGCCGGATCGAGCAGGTGGATCCGGACGAGGTGGAGATCGGTACGCTCATTACAGTTATGCCCGGTGAGAAGGTGCCCATCGACGGCGTTGTGGAAGAGGGAGAAGCATCCTTAAACACCAGCGCGCTGACGGGAGAAAGCCTGCCGAGGCAGGTGAGCGCGGGCGATCAGGTCATCAGCGGCAGCGTGGACATGTCAGGTGTTTTGAAGCTGCGCACAACGAAGGAATTTGGGGAATCGACAGTCTCCAAAATTTTGGAGCTGGTGGAAAATTCCAGCATGAAAAAATCCCGTTCCGAAAATTTTATCACCCGTTTTGCCAGATACTATACACCGGCGGTCTGTTACGGCGCACTGGCGTTAGCTTTGCTGCCGCCCCTTTTATCTCTGGTTTTCGGGTATGAACCGAACTGGTCCGTGTGGGTGACAAGAGCATTGACCACACTGGTTATAAGCTGTCCCTGCGCGCTGGTGATTTCAATTCCCCTTAGTTTCTTCGGGGGGATCGGCGGCGCCTCCGCCCGAGGGATTCTGGTGAAAGGCTCTAACTATCTGGAAGCTCTCTCGGAGACGAAATATGTGGTCTGCGATAAGACGGGGACGCTTACGAAAGGTGTGTTTGAGGTGACCGCGAAAAAGGCGGCGGCGGGCTTTTCGGAGGAGCAGCTGATCGAGTACGCGGCCTGCGCGGAGAGCTATTCGGGCCATCCGATCAGCCGGAGCCTGCGGGAGGCATACGGCAGGGAGATTGATACGGGCCGTGTGAAGGATGTGGAGGAAATCAGCGGCCACGGCGTCTGCGCCTTTGTGGACGGGCGGCTGGTGGCGGCGGGGAATCGCAGACTGATGGAACGGCTGCAGATTACGCCGGAGGAGATTTCCGGCACAGGAACGCAGGTATATGTGGCGGTGGACGGCGCTTATGCCGGATGTATTCTGATTTCCGACGTGGTGAAGCCGGGCGCGAAGGAAGCGCTTGCGGCGCTCAAAAAGGCCGGTGTGCGAAGTATAGTTATGTTAACCGGAGACGCAAAGGACGTGGCGGACGCGGTGGCGCAGGAACTTGGTGTGGACGAGGTGAGAAGCGAGCTTCTGCCAGCAGATAAAGTGCGCGAAGTGGAGAGGCTTCTTGCGGCAAAGGGAAAGAAGGAAAAGCTGGCCTTTGCAGGCGACGGCATCAACGATGCGCCGGTACTTTCGCGGGCGGATCTGGGGATCGCCATGGGGGCGCTTGGCTCCGATGCAGCGATCGAGGCGGCGGATATCGTGCTGATGGACGACGACCCGGCGAAGATTGCGCTTGCCATGCAGATTTCCAGAAAAACCTTAAGGATTGTTCATGAAAATATTGTCTTTGCGCTTGCGGTGAAGCTGATCTGTCTGGCCCTGGGCGCAGTGGGCATAGTCGGCATGTGGTGGGCGATTTTTGCGGATGTGGGCGTGATGATTCTGGCGGTAATCAACGCAACGCGGGCACTTGCCGTCAAGCGGATGTAGCGCCTGCGGCACTCACGCTTTTGTAACATTTGCTTAAAAATTTGTAATATTTGTTTCAAAAGTTACTATATTTTTCTCGCGCAATATGTGATAGAATAAGAAGGATGAGTGGAGGTGACCTTATTTATGAGCACAGATTTGCGCAAGAGAAAGATCACTTATACGATAATTTTAACGTCCGATTCTCCCGCGGCGAATTATCGGAGAATGCACATTAAGACGGGCGCGCTGGCGGTGGTTTCCTTTGTGGTGTTTGTAGCGGTAATCTGTTACGCGGTTTATACGACCATTACGATGGGGGGCTACATAGACCGGAATGCCAGACAGCTCGAACAGCTCGTCCAGATGAAGGCGGAGTACGAGACGCTGACGGCGGAAAAAGACAGTCTTGCCGGAAAGGTATCTTCGCTGGAGGAGACTTTAAGCCGCAAGGAAGCGCAGGAGCATGAGCTGGTGGCGGCTCACGAGGAAAATTACATTCCGAAAGGCTTTCCCATGAGCGGTGCTGCGCAGATTAAGGAAGAGGATGCGGCGGCAGACACCGGTGAAGAGGGAGACGAGAACGAGGAGACCGAGGAGACCGCAGAGAATACACTTAAGGTCGAGGCTAAAGAGGAGTGGAAAGAACTCATTTTCGTGGCGGCGGAAGGAACAAAGGTAGTTGCCACCGCACCGGGAACGATCAAGGAAGTCCGGGAAGCGGAAGGCGAGGTAAGCTATGTGATAATCGATCATGGAAACGGGTATGTGACCACCTACCGGAATCTGGGCAGTCCCATTGTGGAAGAAGGCAGTCAGGTTGTGAAGGGTGTGGCGCTCTTTCTCGTAGGCGAGGATAATACGGAGACAGGCTACAGCATCCGCAAGGATGAAAGCTATGTAGATCCACTTGAGATGATTGAGATCAAAGGATAGGGAGGAAGCTATGTTGGGGAAAAAATCGGTAGAACAGATTAACGCGAAGATCAGCAGCATCATAGGCGCTGATATGGTGGTGGACGGCAATATCCGTGCAAAGGAAGCTGTTCGCGTGGAGGGAAGCGTAACCGGGGATGTGGAGACCGAGGGCGCGCTCATTATCAGTTCCAGCGGTAAGGTGAGAGGAAACGTGAAGGGCAGCAGCATTATCATCGGCGGTTCTCTGGAAGGAGATCTGACCAGCGGCGGCAGAACCGAAGTGGCTTCCACAGGTAAAGTGATCGGTAATATCAGAACCAAGAGCCTGGTCGTGGATGAAAACGCGGTATTCCAGGGACAGTGTATTATGAATTCGGAAGGTATCTCTGCTTTGCCGGAGACATCTGCGTCCGAGACGGAAAACACGGAAGAACAGGAGCAGGACTCCAAAAAAGATAACAATAATAAGTGGAATAAGAGATAGAGAACGTGGATCAGATATCTTTATTTGACAGAGAAATGCCGCAGCCTCTGGCGGCGAAGTTAAGACCCGGCAGTCTGGAAGAGTATGTGGGGCAGGGGCATCTGCTTGGAAAAGGCAAGGTGCTGCGGAAGCTGATCGAACAGGATCAGGTTTCTTCCATGATCTTCTGGGGGCCGCCCGGCGTGGGAAAGACCACCCTTGCAAGGATCATTGCCAATAAAACCAGGTCTTCCTTTATTGACTTTTCGGCGGTGACGAGCGGGATTAAAGAGATCAGAACCGTCATGGAACAGGCGGAGAAAAACCGCCAGTACGGCATCAGGACGATTCTGTTTGTAGACGAGATACATCGTTTTAATAAGGCGCAGCAGGATGCTTTTCTGCCCTTCGTGGAGAAGGGCAGTATTATTCTGATCGGCGCGACCACAGAAAATCCATCTTTTGAGATTAACAGCGCTCTTTTATCCCGCTGTAAGGTGTTTGTGCTGCAGGCGCTCACCACACAGGAGATCAAAGAGCTTTTGTCGCATGCTTTGAAGGATGCCAGAGGGTTCGGGAACCAGACGGTGCACATCGACGATGAGACGCTGGAAATGATCGCCGTCTTTGCAAACGGCGACGCCAGAAATGCGCTCTCTACATTAGAGATGGTAGTGTTAAACGGGGAAATGGACGCGGCGGGCGCGGTCACGGTGACGAAGGAAACGCTGGAACAGTGCACCATGCGCAAATCTCTTCTGTATGATAAAAAGGGAGAGGAGCATTACAACCTCATTTCCGCTTTGCATAAATCCATGCGCAATTCCGATCCGGACGCGGCGGTCTACTGGCTGGCCCGGATGCTGGAGGCGGGAGAGGATCCGCTCTATGTGGCGAGGCGCGTGGTGCGGTTCGCCAGTGAAGATGTGGGACTGGCCGACCCGCGTGCTTTACAGATTGCGGTGGCGGCTTATCAGGCGTGCCATTTTCTGGGAATGCCGGAATGTAACGTGCATCTGACGCAGGCGGTGGTTTACGTGGCGCTTGCGCCCAAGTCGAACGCCATGGAGGTGTCTTACAATGAGGCGAAGGAGGACGCCGTTAAGGACTTGGCGGAACCGGTGCCTCTTGTGATCAGAAACGGCGTGACGGGGCTTATGCGTGATCTGGAATATGGAAAGGATTACCAGTACGCCCACGACACGGAGGAAAAGCTGACCAATATGCAGTGTCTGCCGGACGCGCTTCTGGGACGGGAATATTACCGGCCCGCGGGCATGGGCGAGGAAGAAGCGCTGAAAAAGCGTCTCGCTGAAATCAAGGCGTGGAAAAAAGCCCATGCGGCAAAGACGGGCGAATAGTTTTGAAAAATTTGTGAAAAGATTGATTTGGGATCTGTTTTGCCTTATAATGTGGAAGTAAGAAACAGGAGCCGGTTTTTTACAACCGGCTTTTTTGCGCGCATGGGCAGAATCAGAAAGCATCACAGGCAGGCTGCATGCTTGCATGTAAGACAGTCTGTGATGCTTTATGACGAGCAACGCGAATGAGAAATGCGCAGCATTTCGAGTCTGCCCTGCTCAATCTGCTTATGTGAAATAAGGAGGAGTGTATTATGGTAAAAGCTGTAGTGGGCGCCAACTGGGGCGACGAAGGAAAAGGTAAGATTACGGATACACTGGCGGAAAAAGCGGATATCGTGGTGCGTTTTCAGGGAGGCGCGAACGCAGGGCACACAATTGTAAACAGCTACGGTAAATTTGCGCTGCATACGCTGCCGTCCGGTGTGTTTTACGGGCATACGACCAGTATTATCGGCAACGGCGTTGCGCTCAACATTCCGATTCTGGTGGATGAGATCAGGTCTGTGACGGACAGGGGCGTGCCGATGCCTAAGATTCTGGTGTCCGACCGCTGTCAGATCGTGATGCCGTACCATATTTTATTTGACCAGTATGAGGAAGAGAGACTTGGCGGAAAGTCCTTCGGCTCCACGAAGTCGGGGATTGCGCCTTTTTATTCGGATAAATACGCGAAGATTGGTTTTCAGGTGAACGAGCTTTTCGATGAGGATGTGCTGCGCGAGAAGCTGGAGCGGGTGTGCGAGACGAAAAATGTGCTTTTGGAGCATCTTTACCATAAGCCCGCCCTTGATCCGAAGGAGCTGTTTGCCACAATGCAGCAGTACCGGGAAATGGTTGCGCCGTATGTGTGCGACGTGTCTTCCTATCTGGATCAGGCGATCAGGGAGGGCCGGATTGTGCTTCTGGAGGGGCAGCTTGGCACGCTCAAGGATCCGGATCACGGCATCTACCCGATGGTGACTTCCTCCTCCACGCTGGCGGCATTCGGCGCTATCGGCGCAGGCATTCCGCCCTATGAGATCAAACAGATTATTACGGTGTGTAAGGCATATTCCTCCGCAGTGGGCGCGGGCGCGTTCGTGTCGGAGATTTTCGGCGATGAGGCGGATGAGCTCAGGAGACGCGGCGGCGATGGCGGAGAGTTCGGCGCGACCACGGGCCGCCCGAGAAGAATGGGGTGGTTTGACTGTGTGGCGTCCAAGTATGGCTGCCGTTTGCAGGGAACCACGGATGTGGCTTTCACGGTGCTTGACGTGCTCGGGTATCTGGATGAAATTCCGGTTTGCGTTGGCTACGAGGTGGACGGTCAGGTGACCACCGATTTCCCGGTGACATGTAAGCTGGAGAAGGCGAAGCCGGTACTGAAAAAACTGCCCGGCTGGAAGTGCGAGATCCGCGGCATCAGGAAGTACGAGGAACTGCCGGAAAACTGCCGCAGGTATGTGGAGTTTATTGAGGAGCAGATCGGGTATCCTGTTACCATGGTATCAAACGGCCCGGGCCGGGAGGATATCATTATCAGAGAGAGTCCGCTTCGCAAGTAGGACTGCCTGAATTTATAAAAAAGGAGAGCGCTATGTTATTGAAAGACAGAGTTGCAATAGTGACGGGCGGAAGCAGAGGGATCGGTTACGCGACAGTGGAGGCTTTTTTGCAGGAGGGCGCGAAGGTTGTGCTGTGCGCGAGCCGTCAGGAGACAGCTGACAAGGCGGTGGCGAAGTTGAGGGAGGCTTATCCGGAGGCGGCGGTGGAGGGGATTTTCCCCAATCTGTCCGATTTCGCGGCGGTGAAGGCGGCCTTTGACGGCGTGGCTGAAAAGTACGGCAGCATCGACATTCTAGTGAACAATGCGGGCGTGTCGGAGAGTACCCCTTTTACGGAATATACGGATGAGACTTTTGAAAAAGTGATGGATTTAAATATCAAGGGCGTTTTCAATTGTTCCAAGGCGGCAAGTGACCATATGATTGCGGCGGGAAGCGGCGTGATCCTGAACACTTCCTCCATGGTGAGCCAGTACGGACAGCCCGCGGGAATCGCTTACCCCACTTCCAAGTTTGCGGTGAACGGTTTTACCCTTTCTCTGGCGAGAGAGCTCGGGCCGAAGGGAGTCCGGGTGAACGCGGTGGCGCCTGGCATTACTTATACGGACATGATGCGCAGTGTACCGAAAGAGGTGATCGACCCGATGATCGCGCAGATTCCGTTAAGGCGTATGGGACAGCCGGAGGATATCGCTAACGCTTTTGTATTTCTGGCGTCTGACAGGGCTTCCTATATCAGTGGAGAGGTGCTGCATGTGGATGGGCTGGCCAGAAGTTGATTGGAGTTATGTAAACCGTATTTTGCCGGATGTGAATTGACAATTTTAAAGTTATGTAAACTTACAAAGGCGATGCATGCAGAATAAGATTTGACTTCTGTGTTATGTAAACTAACATGCGGCAGCAGCGTAAGGATGGCTGCCATGAATTTGGGTGGAAAGAGAGAATATGATTACAACAATAATTTTTGATATCGGAAATGTACTGGCGGATTTTACGTGGGAGGCGCATTACCGCAGCTTTGGCTACAGCGAGGAGGTTCTGGAGCGGCTGGCGAAAGCAACGGTTATGAATCCTTTGTGGAATGAGTATGACAGGGGCGTTATGAGCGATGAGGAGATCGTGCAGGGCTTCATCGAAAGCGATCCCGGCATCGGGAAGGAGATCCGGGAGACGCTGCGTGACAAAGGATCTATGGTTGTCCGGAATGATTATGCGATTCCGTGGATAAAAAAATTGCAGGAGAAGGGATACCGCTGTCTCTACCTGTCCAATTTTTCCGAGAGCGCGAGCAGGGATTGCGCGGCGGCTCTGGACTTTATTCCCTGCATGGATGGGGGGATCCTCTCCTACAAGGAGAAGGTCATCAAGCCGATGCCGGAGATTTATCAGCTATTGATTGACCGCTATGAACTGGTGCCGGAGGAGTGCGTATTTATGGACGATACGCTCCGGAATCTGGAAGGCGCGGAGAAGTTCGGTATACATACGATTCATTTTCAAAATCAGGCGCAGGCTGTCCTGGAGCTTCGGAAGCTGGGCGTGGAGGCGTAAGGAGAAACACCCGTTGGCTGTGGTTGCAGTCAGCGGGTGTTTTCTAAAGGTTACTTCGACATCAGCTCCTCCGCAAGCGCCTCGATCTGCGCAATGTTTTCATCCGTCAAAGCGGAGCGGATCTGCACTGTGTTTTCTGTGAAAGTGATATCTTTACATCCCTCTAATCTTGCCCGCATCGCTTTCGCCGCCATGGGTGCCCAGGTGCCGTTTTCCATCAGGGCGATGGTGCGCTTCTGGTAGCTGTGGGAGATCAGTTCGTCAATAAATTCCCGCATGAAGGGGAACATTTCGGCGTTGTAAGTGGTGGTGGCAAGCACCAGCTTGCCGTAGCGGAAGGCGTCTTCCACACACTCCGCCATATCTTCTCTGGCAAGGTCCGCGACAACTACTTTCGGGCAGCCTTTGGCGGTCAGTTTTTCCGCCAGCAGTTCGGCCGCCGCTTTGGTGTGGCCGTAGACGGAGGTGTAGGCGATCATGATACCCTCAGATTCCACGCCGTAGGATGACCATGTCTGATAAAGGTTTACATAATATTCCAAGTTTCCCGTTAAGACTGGTCCGTGTAAGGGACAGATGATCTGAATGTCAAGGGCGGCAGCCTTTTTCAGGAGGTTTTGCACCTGCATACCGAATTTGCCGACAATGCCGAAGTAGTAACGGCGTGCCTCGCAGGCCCAGTCCTCGTCCGCGTCGAGAGCGCCGAACTTGCCGAAGCCGTCGGCGGAAAAGAGAACCTTGTCGTGAGCGTCATAGGTGACCATGACCTCGGGCCAGTGCACCATCGGAGCGGCCACGAACTGTAACGTGTGCGCGCCCAGGGATAAGGTGTCGCCCTCCTTGATGACTTGACGTTTGTCGGCGTAGTCTGTGCCGAAAAACTGTTTCATCATGGTGAAAGCGGGAGCGGATGCCACGAGAACTGCATCCGGGTAAGCGCTCGTAAAAGCGTCGATGCTGGCGGAGTGATCCGGCTCCATGTGCTGCACGATCAGGTAGTCGGGGGTGCGGCCGTCCAGCACAGCGTTCAGGTTGTCCAGCCACTCCTTTTCAAAGTTGGTGTCCACTGTGTCCATCACGGCGATCTTCTCGTCCATGATCACGTAGGAATTGTATGCCATGCCGTTTTCCACAACGTACTGTCCCTCAAAGAGGTCGATGTCGTGGTCGTTAACGCCTATGTAGCGAATGTCATTTGTGATCTGCATTGTGGTGTCTCCTTTTCGTTTGATTTTCTTCCGAAAAGATTATATCATAAAATGTATGGCAGGGCGAAACCTTTTTTGGAAAGTATTTTTAGTGATGAAGACAGGTGTTTTTATAAGGATAAGATATTTCTTTATTTTCATAGTGGGTGTGTTTATCGGAGCACTTTTCCTGTGGGGAATTTCTGTGCGATGGAATCAGGCAGATGCGGCGCAGGCGGAAAGTATTCTGGCGGAGAATAAAGACGCCGGTTTATCGGAGAATCAGAGAATCACGGCAGGCTACCCTTTTTCCGGGAAAGAGGAAGGATGGTCTTTAGTCTTGCGGGGAGGCGGTGAAGATGCGAAGGAGGGGGAAGCGGCGGACAAAGAAACCGCAGAACGAACCTTTTTCCTGTATGATGAGAACGGGCGGCTCTTACAGCAATTCCCCTGCGGCATCGCGACAGAAGAAGTGATTTTCCGATTTGACGTTCTGTTTGTTTATGATAAGGATCTGGTCGTCTTTCCGGCAGACGCGCAGGAGACGGGAGCAGAAGGACTCTGCTATCAGTGGGAAAGTGAAAAACAGAGATTCGTGGAGGATCCCGTGAAGGTCCCCTGGTATCAGGAAGGCTCCGTAAGAGAAGAGGCGTTTTTGGTATGCAGTGCGGAAGATGGTGCGGAAGAAATTGTGGAAACCAAGTCAATCTGCAGGATCCACCAGGGGCTTCGGCGCGTGATCGAACTGCGCAGATGGACAGTGCGCAAAGATGCGGGGACGGGAGAAGAAAGCCTTTGCATTCGGGACTGTCTGGAAAAACAGGATATCTATGCGGGAACCGTGGAAAGATACGAAACGGGCGGCTTGCGGAATGAGAAATATTATCAGTATCTGCTCTGGGAAGGATTGAAACGGTTTGGGAGTGCGGAGGAGGGAGATCCGATTCGGATAGTAAAGGAACATCCGGAACAGGCAGAGTATGAGGATAAGCAGGTGTTTCTGGCGGATTATGGTTTTGCGGGAGCGGAGCCGTTTTACGAATACCGTGATCGTTTTGGCAATCTGCTCATGGAGTTATATTTCGATCCGCAGGAAGGAAGGGGCTGCGGAATCCGTTATTATGAATACTATGACGAAAATCTGGAGAAAAGAGCCGGTCGTGACGGATTTGCATTTGAGGAAGTGGAAACCGGTGTGTGGAAACCGCAGGACACATTTTCCACACGGGTTATTTAGGGGAAAAATACCAGAGAACAACATTGGCCGCGGGAGATTTATGAGTATACGGAAGATGATAAGCTGTCTTCGTTTGAGGCAAAAACAACGGATCTGGTCGATGGGGAGCCGATGGAAGTAAGTCTGCTTTCTTTGGATTATATTTACCGTGATGACGGGACGCTGTATCATAAAGAATACTGTCATTATCCCAAATTCTATGGCACCACCGGGTGCACGCAGTCCGGCGATTATGACGAGCAGGGCAGACTGGCCTGGCAATATAGTTATATCACGCATGGCGCGATAGACGAATATTATCTATATGAAGGAAACAGTACGGAACCGGCATATTGCCTGTTCCTGGATTGGGGCGGGGGCGGCGTCTGTGTGAGGATGTCCGTATATCACAGCAATGATCGATCATAAAAAGGAGTATACCGATGCAAACCGCTGATTTTTCTCAGGGAAAGGTCTGGCCACGGGGCTGAACGGGTTTATCAATGCACAGGGATTTCCGCGCATGGGCATGATGACCACCCTGTTAGGGGCAGTTCTGAATCTGGCGCTGGATCCGGTTTTTATTTTCGGGCTTCACATGGGCGTGGGCGGTGCGGAGCGGCGCTGGCCACAGTGATCAGTCAGGCGGTTTCCTGTATCTGGGTGCTCTGGTTTCTGACCGGCAGGAAAGCGCTGCTTCCCGTGAAGAAGAAAGATTTGCGGGTGGAGGGAAAACTGACAAAGGAGATCATGGCACTTGGCATGTCCGGCTTTATCATGCAGGGAACGAACTGTCTGGTGCAGGTGGTGTGCAACGCAACGCTGAAAATTTATGGCGGCGATCTCTATGTGGGCGTGATGACGGTGATCGATTCCACCAGAGAGATTCTTGCCCTGCCCGTCAGCGGGATCTCGAGCGGCGCGCAGCCGGTGCTTGGATATAATTACGGCGCGAAGGCGTATGAAAGAGTACGGCAGGGGATCCGGTTTACTGCCGCTCTGGGAATCCTGTATACGCTCCTGGCGTGGCTTCTGGTGATCTTAAGTCCGCATCTGCTGTTATCTGTATTTACGGAGGACGCCGCCATGATCGAAGCGGGGGTGGGCGCGATGCGGCTGTACTTTTTCGGCTTCTTCTTTATGGCGTTTCAGTTTACGGGGCAGTCTGCCTTCACGGCATTGGGGGACTCGTGCCATGCAATCTTTTTCTCCCTGCTTCGCAAGGCAGTGATCGTGGCGCCGCTGACGGTGCTTTTGCCCGGGTTCGGGCTTGGAGTGGACGGGGTGTTTCTGGCGGAGCCGGTCTCCAATGCCATTGGAGGGCTGGCGTGCTTTGCGACGATGTATGTGACGTTATACCGGAAGCTGGGTGAGATGGAAAAGTCTGACATAATAGTATAGTTTTGCAGCCGCGGAGTCATATTACAACGATTGAAATTGTATAAAGGCAGGCGGCTTTTACAGGGAAAAGACAGCAGAAAGAAAAGAGAGGAAAACATGCGGGAAGAATTTTGCAGGACTGAAATGCTTTTGGGAAGTGCAGCGATGGACAGGCTGGCCGGCGCGCGCGTGGCGGTGTTTGGTGTGGGCGGTGTGGGCGGCTATGTGTGTGAGGCGCTGGCAAGAAGCGGCGTGGGCGCGCTTGATCTGATCGACAAGGACAAGGTGGCGGTCTCGAATATCAACCGGCAGATTATCGCCACCAGAGAGACGGTGGGAAGAGAGAAGACAGAGGTAATGCGGGAGCGGATTCTCTCCATCAACCCGGATGCGGTGGTGCGCGTTTACTCCTGCTTTTTTCTGCCGGAAAATGCGGATCGTTTTCCTTTTTGTGAATATGATTATGTAGTGGACGCGGTGGACACCGTGACGGCGAAGATCGAGCTGGTGATGCGGGCGAAAGAGGCGGGCGTGCCGGTGATCAGCAGCATGGGTGCGGGGAATAAGCTGGACGCTGCGGCTTTTCGTGTGGCGGATATCTATGAGACAAAGGTTTGCCCTCTTGCGCGCGTGATGCGCAGGGAGCTGAAAAAGCGGAATGTGGAACATTTAAAGGTGGTGTATTCGGAGGAAGAGCCGGTTACCCCGGTGTATGCCGTGGCCAATCTGCCGGAGGAAGGGGAGCGAAAAAAACCGCTTCCCGGAAGCATAGCCTTTGTTCCTTCCGTGGCGGGACTTATCATCGCCGGGGAAGTGGTGAAGGATCTGACGGGAAGCGGACGCTAAGGAACTAAGACGCGCCGTTTTGATGACTGGTCATAAAAGAAAGGGTCTTTATATGTTTAGATTTATAAAAAGAATGGTTTTGTTCCTTCTTTTATTTGCCGTTCTGTTATTGGGAGTGACAGGATATGCTTATTTTATAGAACCTGATTTATTAAGAGTAAAATGTCTGTCAATCAGAACAGAAAAAGAAGTGCGTCCCTGTAAAATTGTATTTTTTACGGACACCCATTTCGGACAGTATTACAGTGAAAGCCATGTCGAAGATATTGTTGGAAAAATAAATGAACGGGACGCCGATTTTGTTATTTTCGGCGGTGATTTGCTGGATAATTACGCACGCGACCGCAATTCTCTGGATATGGAATATCTGGAGGATAAGCTGTCGGAAATGCAGGCGGCTGCCGGCAAATACGCTGTTTGGGGAAACCATGATTACGGGGGCGGGGCAGTCCGTATCTATGAAGAATTAATGACTTCCTGCGGCTTTGAACTGCTGACTAATGAAAGTCGTTTGTTTGAAGAGTACGGTATTACAATCCGGGGTTATGATGATTACCTGATGGGGTGGACGGATCCGTCGCTATATGCGATTGAAAGCGATTACTTCCATGTCATCGCTTCCCATGAACCTGTCATTTCAAAATTTATAGAGAACGGCAGCGATAATTTTCTGCTGTCCGGGCATACGCATGGAGGGCAGGTGACGATTCCGTTTGTCACTTCTAAATTGCTTCCGGAAGGTTCGGGAACATTCCGGAAAGGATTCTATTCTGCCAAGAAGATAGGAACTTCTACGTCCTTACAGATGTATGTCAGCGATGGTATTGGCATGACGAGATACCCGTTTCGGTTTTTAAATATACCGGAAATTGTGGAAGTGAATATCCTGCCAGCCAAATGGGAAAACACGGATTTATAAGGAATCGTCGTTTTCAGACGATGATTTCTTCATCCGCTCCAGACACCACAAAAACAGCCAGAGCAGAATCGGCATACCGATGGTGGCGACCAGACATCCGGCAAAGAGCCGTCCGGAGTCTCCCAGATCCAGACAGGCGACCACAAATGCGCCCACATACATGCCGACCAGAAGGACGACGCAGACGAGCGCGGCGATTTGTTTCGGGGTTGTTTTGCGGCTGGTTTTTGTTTCTTTGTCACTTTGATGGCTCATGGGTGTTGTTTCCCTTTCCTTTATATGATAAACTGGCAGTCATATTGTGATTGTACCGCCGCGTATGGTTTCTCTTGTACGATATCATATTTGGGGAAAAAAGAAAAGTGGGCAGTGCATACCGTTTGGGAAACGGAGGTGTCCGAACGGGCGAAATATTATAGAAGGGAATGGTATAATACAGATGCATAAAATGACGTTAAACGGCGACAACTGGCAGATGTGGATTGTGGGGGAAAAGGACGTGTACGGGGTGAACGGACAGGCGCTTCCGGCGGTGGTTCCGGGCTCGGTCTACGGGAATCTTTTACAGCAGGGACTGATGCCCGACCCGTATGACAGGATGAACGAGCTTACCGCGCTTCCTCTCATGGAGAATGACTTCGTGTTTGAGACGGATTTTTCGCTGACGGAGGAACAGCTCGCAGGGGACTTCCTGCTGCTTCGCTTTGACGGCATCGACACATTGTCAAAAGTCTGCCTTAATAGAATAGTTTTGGGAGAAACTGACAATATGCACAGGGTTTGGGAGTTTTCTATAGAGGAGACGGCGCGGGCAGGACAGAATACGCTTCGGGTGGAGATCGCTTCTCCCACCCGCTTTATTGAGGAGGAGAATGAAAAAGTCTTTACGGGAGGTTCCACGGACGCCATGCGCGGCTTTCCCCATCTGCGGAAAGCCCACTGTATGTTCGGCTGGGACTGGGGGCCGAGGCTGCCCGATGCGGGGATATTCCGGGAAGTGTCGGTTTTATCAGGGAAGTGTGCAAGAATCGGACAAGTTTACATAACACAGAACTGGAGTGCGGCTGGGAAATCTGCGGAGAAAGACACGGACAGGCAGGGCGGCATTGTCTCTGCGTCAGGACACGGTCTTGGTCAGGTCACCGGACAGGACACGGACAAGCAGGGCGGCATTGTCTCAGCATCAGAGAATGGTCAGGCTCAGGAGAAAAATCCGGTTGACATAAGTAGGAACATGTCAGCCGGGGATAAGGTTGACATAATATATGCCGTGGAGATCGAGGACTTCACAGACGGGAACGGATATGAGATTTGCACGGCTCTTTATGATCCGGACGGCGTACTGGTCGGGGCGAAGTCTTCCAGGCGGGGCACGCAGGCGTGTGCAGACGGGGATGCGCAGGAGTCGGAGGAGCAGACAGAATGTGCGGAAAATGTGATCTGCGCTGACGAGGCGGAGGGCTGGGACACCATCACCGTGCATGGCCCTAAACGCTGGTGGCCAAACGGTTTCGGGGATCAGCCCCTTTACCGTGCCGAGGTGACGCTTCTGGATGAAGCGGGGAATGTGCTTGACCGGTGGAGCCGCCGGATCGGTCTGCGCACCCTGACGGTGAATACGGACAAGGACGAGTGGGGAGAGTGTTTTGCCCATGAGGTGAACGGGGTGAAGATTTTTGCCATGGGCGCGGACTATATCCCGGAGGACAATATTTTTTCGCGCATTACGCCGGAGCGCACCCGCCGTCTTCTGGAGGACGCGGCGGCGGCGCACCACAACTGCGTCCGTGTCTGGGGCGGCGGCTATTACCCGGACGACTGGTTTTACGATATCTGCGATGAACTTGGTCTGATCGTGTGGCAGGATTTTATGTTTGCCTGTGCGTCCTACGAGCTGGACGACAGTTTCGAGCGCAGTATCAGCGCGGAAATCCGTGACAATGTGCGCCGGATCCGGCACCATGCCTGTCTTGGCATCTGGTGCGGCAACAATGAGATGGAGACCCAGACGCTGGACGGGGCGTGGCAGCCTTCCATCAAGCAGAAGTGCGACTATATTAAGATTTTTGAGTATATCATTCCGAAAATTCTGGAGGAAGAGGATCCCGCGTCCTTCTACTGGCCGTCCTCTCCTTCTTCGGGAGGAAATTATGATAACCCTTGGGACGAAAACCGGGGAGACACCCACTATTGGGATGTGTGGCATGGGAACAAGCCTTTCACGGACTATCGGAACTACTATTTCCGCTATATGTCCGAGTTCGGGTTCCAGTCCTTTCCGTGTCTTAAGACGGTGGAGAGCTTTACCGCGCCGGAGGACCGCAATATTTTCTCCCGCGTGATGGAAATGCACCAGAGAAACGCGGCGGCAAACGGCAAGATTATGACGTACCTGTCCGCGACCTATCTCTATCCGTCAGACTTTGAAATGCTTCTGTATGCGTCCCAGCTTTTGCAGGCTGATGCCATCCGCTATGGGATTGAGCATTTCAGAAGAAACCGTGGCAGATGTATGGGTACGGTGGTGTGGCAGCTAAACGACATCTGGCCGGTGGCTTCCTGGGCGGGCATCGACTACTACGGACGCTGGAAGGCTCTGCATTATGCACAGAAGAGAGCCTTTGCTCCGGTGATGATTTCCTGCGAGGAAGTCGGTGAGCTTTCCGAGAGACCTTTCTGTGTGGCGCAGCCTGCGCCTATTGAGAAATCCGCCAGACTGCATGTGGCGAATGAGACGATGGAGCGGGTGGACGGCACGGTGAGATGGAGTCTGAGAAAATCGGACGGCGAAGTCATTCTGGAGGGCGCGCAGGAGGTCCGTGTGGAACCATTGTCCGGTCTGTGGCTGGAAAAAATGGATTTCTCCTCCTATGACGAACTTGAAGTTTACATAAGTTACTCCTTCGAGAAGGAAAATGAGACGGTTTCTGAGAATACCACACTCTTTACCGCGCCCAAACATTTCCGTTTCCATGACCCGCGGCTGTCATGGCGCAGGGAGGGAAACCACCTCATTGTCAGCGCTGCGGCTTACGCGAAGAATGTGGAAATAGCAGGCGTTGACGGGGATGTGAAGTTCTCCGACAATTTCTTCGACATGAATCCGGGAGAGAAGCGGGTGGAGATCGTGTCGGGGGACGCTTCGGCGTTTACCCTGAAATCGGTGTATCAGATTCGTTGATCCTGCTAAAAGAAATCTTTGCCGGATACGGGACAAAGAGACAGAGGCGAAATGCAGCTCCGGGTTTACTTTTCGGGGTGAAAGGAATAGGGGATGAAAAGAAAATGTATCATTTTATCAGGTGTGATGGGCATGGGCATTCTTCTTCTGACAGGCTGCGGAAGGGATGCCGCAGGGAAGCAGGAAGAGAGTGGTGTCGTATCTGATGCGGACGAAGAGGAAGACAGCACGCAGGGAATGCAGACGGACTTTGCTGCGCCGTCCCGGGAAAGCCGCGAACAGGCGGAATCAGACGCAGGGCAGACAGAGCCGGGGCAGAGGGAAGACACAGAGCAGGAAGAGAAGACGAAACAGAGCGGATCCGAAACCGAAACGGAGGATGCGCCGAAGGAGGCGATACAGTTACCGGAGACAGGCAGCAGGCTTACAGATTTCGTGCCGGACGGCTGGGAACTGTGGGACAGTGTGGAACTGGATTTCAATGAAGACGGCATTCCCGATTATGTGGGTGTGCTGCAGGCGGTGCTGACAGATGAGGACAAAGAGCAGACATTTCAAACGGAATATCCCCGGATTCTGTTTGCTGCGGCAAGCAACGGGACGGCAGGGTATTGTCTGGATTTTCAGGATGTGAACGTCGTACGCACAAGAGACGAAGGGGGCGTTTACGGAGATCCCTATCTGCCGCTGACTGCGGAGCGTACCTCTTTTACCATACATACCTACGGAGGCAGTGCGTGGAGGTGGTCGGAGGACTATACATACACATACCGCGAAGGGGATTGGTGGCTTGCTTCATCGGAAGAGACTTACGGGTATGGGGATTATGTCACGGATTATGTGAAAAATGACTGGGAAAAGGGTGTGGGAATCAGAAAAGTGCGAAGTTCCGACTGGGGACCCATGGAGGAAAACTTTGAACAGATAGAAAACGGAGACTGGGATTCGGTCGGGTACGATCTGGAATACGAGGTGCCGCTGGATGAACAGATGACGCTGGAACAGGTGGGCAAACGATGGTGGCTTGCGCCCAAGCGCGTGACAGACTGGGAAGTAAAGGAAACGGTATTCGCAGCGGATGTGAATATTGCGGCGGACAGGATAAGGCCGCCCAGGGAGGCATTTTCGGATTATTGTGATGAGGATTGTCTGCTTTATACATTTCGCGTGGATTCGGATGCGGGAGAGAGCGCCTGCTATCTTGCCATGTATAGCTGGCAGGACAAGGTGCTGTCAGTGCTGGCAGAAGGGGATACGGCGATTGAAGATGCGAAGCTCTATGATGGGAAAATATATTATGTTTCTGAGATTGTGGAGAATGTCACATACCAGACGGCGGTGACCGGAAACGAAAAGACCGAACAAAAGGAGGAGACCGTCGGCGTCAGGCTGAACAGGATGGAGCCTGACGGGTCTGGGAAAGAAGTGATTTTTGAGTACCGCTATCCGGAAGCGGCGGCGGGAGTTATGGAAGATTTCATCCCATACCTATCCCTGATCTATGAAATCAGCGGCGGCGAGATCGTTGCGGAGGTGTATCTGGGAGCGGAACCGTCAAAGCCCCATCCGTTTTACCGGATGAAGGCTGACGGCAGCAGGCAGGAGAGGATCGGTCAGGTGCCGGAGTAAACCGGAAAGTTTCTGTTGCAAACTCACCTTATAAGCATTATAATAATCGTACAAAAAGCGCTCCGTAAAGCAAACGGTTCGCCTTGGTTTTTAGTTACTTATAAAAAAGCAACCATTATCCTTGGTCGGGGCGGTTGCTTTTTTGATTTCCTCTATTCTTGTGGTTTTGCCATATGCTGACACCAGTAGCTAAAATACTAATGAGTGTTACAGCAATACCGACAATTCCTACAAGCACATCGAATCTCATATGTACCTAAGTACCCTTTCGTAGATTTTCCATTGATATACCTCCTTTGGTTTTGGAAGTTCTCAGATGAATTATCTGGCAAAAGGCGAACCGCTTACCCGTTTTGGAGCGCAAAATCATTATACTATACAGATAAAAAATTAGCAAGTTTCCGCAATTTGCGGTTTTGCCCACTACTCAGAGAGCGGCATCTTCCGCCTCTATAATATAAGGCTTGATAAAAGTCATTTCCCGGGGCGCGTCGGGATGGTTCGTGCGGAACAAAAGCTGCAATGCCATCCGCTTTCCGAGCAGACCCGTAGGGACGTTGGCAGTGATGATGCGCCCGCGTACATTCTGGTATTCATCGGTGTCATCGAAACCCGTCAGCGTGATCGGGTGAGGCACTTTTTTCGGATTTTCGTCCATGTACTTCTGTACAAAATGAGCCACATAGTCGCTGGCGCACACAAAGGCTGTGGGCCAGTCGGCGAGAGAGTCCAGAAACCGGTTGATTTCCGATGTATAAGAAAAAATGTCGATGCTGTCCGTCAGGCAGTATTCCGGGCGGATCGCAAGACCATACCGGTCCATGCTGTCGCGGTAGCCCAGATAACGTTCTTTGTTTGTCTGGGCATAATTGATGTCCCCCAGGAAGCCGATATCCTTGTGGCCGTTCTGAATCAGTTTTTCCGTGATCTCAGCCTCGGTGCGGAAGCCTTCTATCAGGATCAGATCCCCGTGCAGCTTCCGGTCCGTCAGGGTGGGGATCGTGTCGAGGAAGACCTTCGGGCCTGGCAGTTCGTTTACCATACCGAGAATGGTCGGGTCATATACGTTTACCACGGCGATGCCTTCCACGCTGTCCTTAGAGAGGATGGAGGGGAGGGTGAAGTCCTTCGTGTAGGCGGAAGGGACATAAATATACATCAGATTGATGTTATATTCGGAGAGCTCCTGCGCCATGCGGTGGATGATGCCGGTCCAGAAGGAGGCGGAATCGGGCCTTGACACAATTAATGCTACGGTGTGCTCGGTGTACCCGCCCGCAGATACAGCCTGCGCAGGGAGCTTGGCATACCCCAGTTCCCGCGCCTTGTCAAAAATCATTTCTTTCAACGAGTCGGAAACCCCGGCCTGATTGTTAAACGCTTTGCTGACAGTCACTCTGGAAATGTCCAGAGCGTCCGCAATGTCTTTCATCGTCACTTTTTCCATAGAAACCCCTTCCGTAAAAACTGCTGAACTATTTTTAGTATAGCACAGCGAAAAAGAAAAAACAATTCGATGTTTACAAATGTTAATTCGGATTGTGGATCTTTGCGTATGAATCCGCATAATAATATGTGTATAAATTTATATTTGTAAACATAAGTGTTTTGCAAAAATGCGCTAAAATCTGACAAATGCAAGAAAGGTGCACAAAAAAAGTATGAAAATCAAGAAAAAGATAACAGAATTGTATATCTGATGTTGACATATATTAAAATAAATGTTAATATGCTGTTAACAAAAATAAATAAAATATAAACGAAGGAGGTAAAAGTAATGAAAAGGAATGAGATGTCAGGCGGAGAAAAAGCGCGCATCAGAAAGTCCCGGAACAGGCGCTGGTCAAAAGACGACACAGAGCTGTTTCTGCTGTCGCTGCCTACCCTGCTGTGGTTTCTGATCTTTTCCTATCTGCCGATGTTTGGTGTGATTATTGCCTTTAAGGTATATAAGCTGTCGCCCGGCGGACATGGGTTTATTTACAATCTGCTGCACAGCGATTGGGCCGGATTCGGGAATTTCAGCTATTTCTTCACATCCAACTCATTTACCATGCTTTTGCGAAACACGATCCTCTACAACATCGCGTTTATCATTATCAGTGCCAGTGTTGCGGTAGGCGGCGCGCTGATGCTGAGCAGTATGCGCAACAAAAAGGCGTCCAAGGTGTACCAGACGATGATGTTTCTGCCCTACTTTATGTCGTGGGTCGTTATCAGCTATTTTGTATACGCGCTTCTGACGCCGGAGAGAGGTTATATCAACGGTCTTATAACCGCGATGGGCGGCGAGCGGATCATGTGGTATCAGGAGAGTAAGTACTGGCCGTTTATCCTTATCTTTCTGAACACATGGAAGGGTATGGGATATGGTATGGTGCTCTACCTTGCAAGCATCACAGGCATCGATCCTTCCCTGTATGAGGCGGCGGTGATGGACGGCGCGACGAAGGCACAGCAGGCAAGACACATTACGCTCCCTGCGATCAAGCCCGTGTTTATCATGATGTTGATTTTAGACTGCGGTAAGATTTTCAATTCCGATTTCGGTCTGTTCTATCAGGTGACGGGACAGCTCCCGGCATCGCTTTACACGACGGCTTCAACATTTGACACTTACATATATAATGCGATCCAGTCTTCGGCTCCGATCGGACAGACGGCGGCAGCGTCGTTCTTCCAGGCGATCTGCAGTTGCGGGACGATTCTTCTGGCCAACTGGATCGTAAGTAAAATCGACAACGAGAACCGGATTATATAGAAGGAGGTGGGGAACGTGAGTAAAATGGATAAAAGCGGCCAGTCGCTGAATCAGATCAAGACGTCGACCAACGTCGTGTTCAATCTGGTGTTCCTGATACTGGCAGTTATGTGTGTGATTCCGCTGCTGTTTGTTTTTTCGATATCCATTACGGACGAGGAGGTGCTTCGTACCAACGGATACCAACTGGTGCCGCAGGTGCTTTCCGCTTCCGCCTATGAGTTTTTGTGGAATGAACGGCTGACGATTTTGCGGGCGGTGTTCATGTCCGCAGCGGTGACGGTGATCGGTACCGTGATTTCCATAGCCCTGAACACGTCCATGGGCTATGTGGTATCCAGACGAAACTTTAAACTGAAAAAGATTTATACATGGCTGCTCTTCATACCGATGGTGTTTAACGGCGGTATGCTTGCCAGCTACGTGGTGGTAAATAATATTTTAAAACTGAATAACAATATCTGGGCGCTGATCCTGCCCCTTGCCTGCTCGGCTTTCAGCGTGACCATATGCCGTACCTTTTTCAGGACCACGGTGCCGGATTCCATCATAGAGTCCGCGAAGATTGACGGGGCAGGGCAGTTCCGGATCTGGTCGCAGATCGTGCTGCCGATTTCCAAGCCGGTGATGGCGACGATCGGTATGTTTGCGGCATTCGGCTACTGGAACGACTGGTTTCAGGCATCCCTGTATATTCAGGACACGAAAAAGCAGACGCTGCAGTCTTTGCTGAACCAGATGCAGAAGAACATCGAGTACATAGCGAACAACCCGTATGGCGGACTCTCCCTGCAGGAGTATAAGCTGAGTATGCCGACGGAGAGTGTGCGTATGGCGATTGCGATCGTTATTATCGTGCCCATCGCGTGCACCTATCCGTTCTTCCAGAAGTATTTTATTTCGGGACTGACGGTGGGGTCGGTTAAAGAATAACGCGAAAAGTGGAGATTCGGAAAATAATACAGAAAAAGGAGAGGAAAAAGTGATGAAGTGGAAAAGAATAGCGGCGCTTGGCGCGGCAGTTATGATGACAGCGGGGACCCTTGCGGGATGCGGCGGCGGAAACGCAGACGCTGGCGAAGGCGGGACGGTCAACTTAAAGTGGGTGACTATCGGAAACGGAATGCCGAAAAACTACGATAGCTGGATTGCGAAGGTGAATGAGTACATAGAGCCGGAAATCGGTGTGAATCTGGAGGTGGAGGTCATTCCGTGGGGTGACTGGGATAAGCGCCGCAGCATTATCGTGAGCACAAACGAACCTTTTGATATGATTTTCGGAACTGGAAATAACTATATTGCTGACATCAATCTGGGCGCGTGCTATGATATTACCGACATGATCGACGAAAACATGCCGGGGCTTAAGGAACTGATGCCGGATAAGTATTGGGAAGGCGTGAAGGTGAAAGACAGGATTTACGGGATTCCCAGCTATAAGGACAGCTCCATCACCAACTATGCGGTGTGGGATAAGGAACTGGTGGATGAGTACAATCTGGATCTGGCATCCCTGACGGAGATTGATTCCCTGACGGAAACCTTTGAGACATTGAAGGCGGATAAAAACGATTATCCCGTCTATGTCAAGAACGACGGCGTTTACTATATTTTCGACGTGTACGATCAGCTTGGGGGCGGAACCCAGATTCTTGGCGTGAGATATGATGATACGGACGGGAAGGTATGCTTTACACTGGAGGAGCCGGAAATCTATTCCGCGCTGGAGACGCTTCACGAATGGTATCAGAAAGGGATTATTAATCCTGACGCATCCACCTTATCCGAGGCGCGTGTCTACAACATGTGGCGTGTAGCGCAGGGCTGGGAGAGCGCAGGCGCCACCGCGTGGGGACCCCAGATGGGCAAGGAAGTTGCGGTGCAGAAGATCGGTGATACGATTCTGTCAAACGAGACTGTGCGCGGATCGTTAAACATGATTTCTGTCAACACGAAGTACCCGGAGAAATGCTTACAGCTTCTCGACAAGATCAATACGGACACTAAGCTGCGCGATATGTTCTTCTACGGGGAAGAGGGCGTGAACTTCAATTATACGGAAGACGGCAAGGTGCATAAGATCAACAACGAGTGGGCAATGGCCGGATACACGCAGGGAACGTTCTTCACGGTAACGCCGGAGGACGTGAACGAGACCAACCAGTGGGATGAGGTCAGGGCGTTAAACGAGGCGGCGGTATCTTCCGTGATGCTCGGATTTACTTTCGATTCCACACAGGTATCGGATAAGCTGGCAAACTGCCGTGAGATATGGATGCGTTACCGGAGTGAGGTGATGACCGGTGTGCGTGACCCGAAAGAAACGATACCGGAAATCAAAGACGAGCTGATGAAAGCCGGATGGCAGGAGGTCGTGGACGAGGCACAGAAACAGGTTGACGAGTTTATGGGCAAATAGCAATATGAAGTATCAGGTTTCGTGCGGGAGGATGTCCAAAACGGGGCATTCTGCGCACGGATCGGAAATCATGGACGACAGAAAGAGGGAGAATGAACAACTATGGCAAAAATCATTGGCAAATACCTTTCTAACATTCCGTGGCAGGAGCCGGACGGGACGGAGAAACTTCCGGTCTGGAGATATAAGGAGAACCCGATCATTGACCGGTTTGCGACGAAACATTCCAACAGTATTTTTAACAGCGCGGTAGTTCCCTATGAGGACGGCTTCGCGGGGGTGTTCCGCTGTGACAGCAGATCAATCAGCATGGATATCTTTGCGGGATTCAGCAGGGACGGTATCCACTGGGAGATCTCCGATGAGCCGGTTGACATGCAGGGCGCGTGCCCGGAGGTGGCGAAGCGGGACTTCCGCTACGATCCGAGAGTGTGTTATATCGAGGACAGATACTATGTGACGTGGTGCAACGGGTACAGCGGTTATCCCACCATAGGTCTGGCGTATACGTTTGACTTTCAGACCTTTTATCAGAGAGAAAACGCGTTTTTACCGTTCAACAGAAACGGGGTGCTGTTTCCGCGCAAGATACAGGGAAAGTACTATATGCTGAGCAGGCCGAGCGATAACGGGCACACGCCTTTCGGGGATATTTTTATAAGTGAGAGCCCGGATCTGACCTATTGGGGACGGCACCGTCTGGTGATGGGGACGATCAGGGGAGACGAGTCCGCATGGCAGTCCACAAAGATCGGTGCGGGAAGCGTCCCGATTGAGACGGATGAAGGGTGGCTTTTGATTTATCACGGCGTCATTCATACCTGTAACGGGTTTGTCTACCGGATGGGCTGTGCACTGCTTGATCTGGAGGAGCCATGGAAAGTAAAGAAGAGAACGAGAAATTATATTTTAGGACCGCATGAGCTGTACGAGTGCGTGGGCGACGTGCCGAATGTGGTATTCCCCTGCGCGGCGCTCGCGGACGCGGCTACGGGAAGAATCGCCATCTATTACGGATGTGCGGACACAGTGACAGGACTGGCATTCACTACGGTGGACCGGCTGATGGATTGTATGGAATAAGAAGAAAACGACGTGAAATTTTGGTGGAGCGATATAAGGAGGCTGAAATGTATTTTTTAGATAAGAGAGTGAATGTCATCTGCGAGGAATTAAAGAAACTAAAGGTAAAGCAGAAGTTCGACATCGAGAAATGGGAGTATAAGGAGGGAAATTATTTCTATCCTGCGGACGCCATGGCGGACAGCGCGCCATGGGAGACATTTGACTGCCGGAACATGCACTGGTACGGCAAGGACCGCCATTACTGGTTTAAGACCGTCTACCGTGTGCCAAAGGAGCTGGACGGCAAGCGGATGTGGCTTCATGTGGGCACCCAGATCGACGAGTGGGACGACGCCAAGAACCCGCAGTTTCTCCTGTTTGTGAACGGTGAGGCAGTGCAGGGCATCGACATGAACCATCGGGATGTATTCCTGTCCCCGTCGGCCGTGGCGGGAGAGGAGCTGACGCTGGAGCTGCAGGCTTACAGCGGGACCCTGCACACCGAGTTTAATCTGGTCACCCAGATGCGGGAAATCGACCAGAACATTGAGAAACTTTACTACGATCTTTGGGTGCCTCTGGCTGCCTTTTCCAGAATGGAGGAGGATGACAAAAACCGCAAGGATATACAGGAGATCTTAAACACCACCATTAATTTCCTCGATCTTCGCACGCCTTATTCGGACGCCTTCTACCGGACGCTGGAGGAAGCCTCCGCTTATATCGACCGGGCGTTGTACTCCGATATGGCTGGTTACAAGGATGTGATCGCAACCTGCATCGGCCATACCCACATCGACGTGGCGTGGTGGTGGACGGTGGAACAGACGAGGGAGAAGGTGGGACGCAGCTTTGCCACAGTCCTTAAGCTGATGGAGGAATACCCGAATTATAAGTTTATGTCCAGCCAGCCCCAGCTTTACGCCTTTTTGAAGGCACGCTATCCGGAGCTTTACGAGAAGGCGAAGGAGCGGATCAGAGAGGGGCGCTGGGAGGCGGAAGGCGGCATGTGGCTGGAAGCCGACTGTAACCTGACTTCCGGAGAATCCCTTGTGAGACAGTTCATGCATGGCAAGCGATTCTTTAAGGAAGAGTTCGGCGTGGATAACAAGATTCTGTGGCTGCCGGATGTGTTCGGCTATTCCGGGGCGCTGCCGCAGATCATGAAAAAGTGCGGCATCGAATATTTTATGACGACCAAGCTGGCATGGAACCAGTTTAACAAGATACCTAACGATACGATGATGTGGCGCGGTATCGACGGTTCCGAAGTGCTGACCCACCTGATCACCACCCTTGGCGTCAGCCAGCCCATCAAGGATTTCTTTACGACCTATAACGGTATGCTCCACCCCGACTCGATTATGGGCGGCTGGATGCGCTATCAGAATAAGGACATCAACAATGACATTCTGGTGTCCTACGGCTACGGGGACGGCGGCGGCGGCCCGACAAGAGAGATGCTGGAGACGTCCATCCGCATGGAAAAGGGCGTGAAGGGAATCCCCACCGTGCGCCAGGCGTTCGCACGCACTTACTTTGATGAATTGAAGGAGCGCGTGGCGGACAACAAGAGACTTCCGGTGTGGGAGGGAGAGTTCTATTTCGAGTACCACAGAGGGACGCTTACATCCATGGCCAGAAACAAACGTTCCAACCGCAAGTCGGAACTTGGTCTGATGGAACTGGAATTTCTGGGCGTATTGGCGGCGAAAGAGCTGGCATATCCGGTGAAAGAGCTGGATGAGATGTGGAAGCTGGTGCTGTTGAACCAATTCCATGATACCCTGCCCGGCTCTGCCATCCATGAAGTATATGAAGTGACGAAGAAGGAGTACGCGCAGCTTGCAGAGCAGCTTACACAGATGAGCGGGGAGCGCAGACGCGCCATCGCAGGCGAGGGCGAGGCGGTCACCATCTTTAATCCCATTGGCAGGATGCGGGGAGATGTCGTCAATCTGGGTGCGTTTGAGGGCAATGCCATCACAGACGGAGAGGGCAATGTATATCCGGTGCAGAAGACGAAGGAGGGCAGCGTTGCCTTTGTGAAAGGTCTGCCGTCAAAAGGCTATCAGTCCTTCGAGGCGTTTGATGCGAGGGAGATGGATAAACCTTTCCATCTGAATGGAGACAGGGAACTGGAGACTCCTTTTTATACCGTAAGACTTGATGAGAACGGTATGTTTACGGGTATCTATGACAAGGATAACGACCGTGAGATCGTACAGCCCGGCAAACAGGCCAATCTGCTGCGGATGTACGAGGATAAGCCGATCTACTTCGACAACTGGGATATTGATATTTACTATACCGAGAAATTCTGGGATGTGGATCAGGTGAAGCGCATGGAATGGACCGAGATGGGACCGGTGCGCGCCGTGCTGGAGATTGACAGAAAGGCGTCCAACTCCACGTTCAGCCAGAAAATCATATTTTACGCAGCCAGCCGCCGCATTGACTTTGTCACCCATGTGGACTGGAAAGAACATCAGACGCTTTTGAAGGTACATTTCCCGGTGACGGTACATACCGATGAGGCGACCTTCGATATCCAGTTCGGCAGCCTGACCAGAAAGACGCACCAGAACACAAGCTGGGATGTGGCGCGTTTCGAGAGCTGCGGGCAGAAGTGGATGGACCTGTCGGAAGGACATTACGGCGTTTCCCTGTTAAACGACTGTAAGTATGGTCATTCCGTGAAAGATTCCAATATGGCGCTGACGCTCATCAAGTCCGGCACGGAGCCGAATCCGGTGGCGGATCAGGAAGAGCACGATTTCACCTACGCGATCTATCCTCATGCGGAGGGCTGGCGGACAGCCGGTACCGTGGATGAGGCGTATAAGCTGAACCAGCCGCTCACAGCCCTGACGGGCACACAGGGCGGAAAGAACTTCTCCTTTGCCGGCGTCTCGCACAGCAATGTGGTCATCGAGACGATCAAACAGGCCGAGGACGGCGACGGTGTCGTGATCCGTATGTACGAGTCGGAGAATGCCCTTACCAAGACGAAACTGACGGTTAATATGCCCTTTGAAAAGGCGTATATCTGTAATCTGCTGGAGGAGACAGAGAGCGAAGCGGCTGTGTCCGGCAACTGTGTTGACGTCGTGCTGAAACCCTTCGAGATTGTGACGGTGCTTCTGAAATAGAAGGCGGAATTTTTATGAGATAAAAAGAAAAGCCCCCGTACCTGCGATTGATGCGGTAACGGGGGCTTTTCTTTTAGGGGAGGATAAGTATTTCTTATCTTTTGCTTAGTATCATTGTTGCCTGTTTTTCGGGGGTTATACACTTTCTATAAAAATTTTCAAATTTTTTCTGCTGGTAAGTCTTGAAAAGGTTTACCTTACATCACGGATCAAATAAGAATGAATGTTAAACGGTCTGCTTTCCAAACATTTCAAAGTATTCCTGCGCTTTTTGAAGCGATACGTCGAGTTTGTTCTGGAGCCTTTGCAGAATAGCCGGACGGGGACGGAAAACAGAGTGGGAATAAACAAATTTACATATTTAAAGTTTCGTGGTATTGACATATTTGCAAGGCTTGCGTATAATAATAACAACAGGTAGGAAACTACCTTAAAAGTAGTCCGCTCCCGGTTATGCGGATAATAAATTGACCGTGAAAACGTGGTTCGCTCCCGGTCATGCGAATAATAAATAGACCGTGAAAAAGTTTTTTAAGCCTCTTGCCCTAAAAGGCAGGGGGCTTAAATTGTACAGGGAGAAAAGCCGCTTATGGAAATTGTGACGGGAAGCCTGTATTTTGTGTCAGATGATTTTTTCGCAAAGATACAAGACCCCTATCTGAAAGCCAATTATGAGGACACGAAGCGTCCGCATTACTTTGCGTTCAGAGACAATAGAACGGGGTTGTATTGGTTAGTGCCATGCAGTTCAAAAATAGAAAAATTTGAACGTCTGGTAATGAAAAAGCAGGAGCAGCACAAGCCTACAGACACAATTAAGATTGTGAAAATCTTTGACCGTAAAACGGTGCTTCTTTTTCAAGATATGTTTCCTGTGATCGCAAGATATATAGATGGTCAATATATTAAAGGCGGTCGGCCCGTAAGGATTGCAGATCCAAAACTGATACAGGAATTGGAGAAGAACGCAAAGAAAATAATCAATCTGCTATATAGAGGGGTACGCTTTACGCCAACGCAGCCGGATATCATCAAAATTGAAAAAATCATGTTAGAGGAATTGCAGGGTACAGAAGAAATAGAAGAATAAAATGTGGTATAGTATTAAAAAGGGGGATGATTATATATGAAAACTATAAATCAAATATATTTAGGGTTCTCGGATGCACAAAATTATTCTCAAAGACAAAACAAAACGGCATTTAATGATATCTTTGTTCGTAATTTTTACTTGGATGAATTATTAAATCCCAATGTATATTTTTTAATTGGAGAAAAAGGTACTGGAAAAACGGCATATGCAACGTTTTTAAGTAATAACAACTATAAAGCAACTAAAGCATCCATTTCTTATCTTGCTGCAACTGATTATGAAAAATTTTATACATTGAAGAAAAATAAAAACTTAGATTTAACAGGGTACGTTGGCATTTGGAAAGTAATACTGTTGCTTTTATTGGCAAAGAATGTTTCTGAACAGGATAAGGTGGTTTCAATCTTTAATAAAAGCAATATTAGCGATTTAAATTCAGCGATTGATGAATATTATATGAATGCTTTTTCTCCTGAAATTACCAATGTTATGAAGATCATGGATGAAAGTGAAATTGTGGCAAAACTTATATCAAAATACGCAGAGGCAGAAGGAACGGTAGCAAATAAAATAGAGTTTAGCGAAACTAGATTTCAGCATAATTTGTTTTATATTGAAAAAAGTTTTTCTGATGCGATTACAAAATTAAAATTAAATAAAGATATTATACTTTTTATAGATGGTATTGATATAAGACCTGACATAATACCATATATAGATTATATTGATTGTATTAAAGGATTGGTTAATGCTACGTGGACCCTAAATACAGGTCTATTTCAGAAAGTGAAAGATACAAAGGGACTATTCAAAATAGTATTGCTTCTTAGGCCAGATATTTTTAATTCTTTAAATTTGCAAAATGCAACAAACAAGTTACTCGACAACTCTGTTTTTCTGGATTGGAGAACAACGTATCAAACATACAAAAAATCATATTTATATGAGGTTGCAAAAAAACTTCTATCATATCAGCAAACTTTTAATGAAGAAGATATTTTTGAATGCTATTTTCCTTGGGAAATATCATCAACTAATCCTGAACGTGAATATGATACTGCATTTATGGAATTTTTAAAAATATCTTTATCTCGTCCAAGGGATATTCTTGTAATTATGCAATATATGCAACGAATAATGAAAAAAGATAATTTGGGAGATAATAAGTTCTTTAGCAAGGAAGTATTTGATAGTAATGAGTTCCAAAATAATTATTCGAGGTATTTTATGAGTTCTTTGAAAGATCAGCTTTCTTTTTATTATTCAAGTGTTGATTTTGAACATTTTTTAAAATTATTTGACTTTTTTAAAAATGCTGATTTTACTTATGAAGAATATATATCTAATTATGATAAATTCATTGATTACATACTTGAGAATGCGGAGGAAATACCAGAGTTCTTTGATGATAAGCAAAAATTATTGCAACTTCTCTATGATAGCAATATTATTACAGCCATTGAAACTGATGAAAAGGGGAAAAAATATTTTCATTTTTCATATAGAGAAAAAGATAGTGCGAATATTAACCCTAAGGTATGGATAGGAGATAATATATCGTATCGTTTTCATTATGGACTGTATAAAAAAACAAAAATGGGACGATTTTAAAAAACGAGACGTGGCAGTTATCAGACAGCAGCCTCGTCTCAGTTTTCTCATGGGTGCAGAAATTGGTTTGCCGCGCAATAGAAAAGCTCTTTTCATCAAAAGTAGTAAGTTAGTAGTAAATTCAGCTTAAAATCCTACATGTATGTTTGTAAATCAAGGATTTTTTGATATAATCAACCATTTTTATGCCTGGAATGTGGCATATGGGGTTAGAATTTGTATTGGATGATAAAAGATAAAATCGTAAATGATGTCAGGCGGACACTATATCAGTATACTCAATATACATAGGCATAAAATGGATGAATACAGGTTTGATTGGTTATTAGGTAAAATTTTATTAAAAAGGAAATTCTAAATCAAAGATCCCAACGGAGCGGGCGCATCATAAATATAATTTTACTTTTCGGATGAAATGGTATATACTTAGTAGCAAGTGCGGCGACGCATGGACGGGCGGCGGAAATCACAGAAAGAAACGCCGGCCGGGAATACAGGATAAAGGTGGTACAGTAAAATGGCATTATTACAACAATGGCACGATATGGCGTATTCGGAGACGGCGAACAAGGGAGACCTGCAGAGACTCTGGTCTGACTATTTCCAGAAAGAAAAAGAAATCTATGCACAGCTTTTAAAGACCCCGGACAAGGCGGTAAAAGGCACAGTCAAAGAGCTTGCGGATAAATACGAAGTGGATCTGATGACCATGACAGGCTTTCTGGACGGCATCAACGACAGCTTAAAGAAGGCGAACCCCATTGATGAGATGGAGGAGGACACGAAGGTAAGTCTCGGCTTTGACAAGGAGCTGCTCTACAAGAACATGGTGGGTGCCGGTGCGGACTGGCTCTATAATCTGGAAGAGTGGAACGAGATCTTCGATGAGGATAAGAGAAAGGCTCTTTACAGGGAGCAGAAAGAGTCCACGACTGTCCATAAGGATAAGAAGATTTATCCCAACGATCCCTGTCCATGCGGCAGCGGCAAGAAGTATAAAAAGTGCTGCGGTAAGAACGCGTAGGTTGGTTGAATGTTATGTAAACTTACCCCCTGAAAAATCTGCTGGCAAAATGTATCAGTTCAGCCTTGCACTATTCCGCGAGTAAAATCGCTCTGTATGCGATTTTTCGAGTTGTGCAAGCGCCAAAATGCAGGAAGGTAAATTTTACACTTTACTTTTTGAATAGTCTGGCATAGAATAGGGGTATCATAAATAAAAGAACACGTTGACGAGAAGAGTAGGATGCGAAACGCAGCAGAGAGAAGCGCCCTGAGCTGAAAGCGCTTTTGCGGGAAACATTTGAAAACCGGCTCTGAGTGGCCTTAATACGGCCCGCGGACTTGCGTTACAGTCGAATGAGAGGTTTCGTGCCGCGAAAGGCGCACGGAGCAAGCGAGGTGGAACCGCGTAAACATACGTCCTCTGCACAGTCTGTTTGACAGTGCAGGGGACTCTTTGTTTTAAGGAGGAAACAGTTTTTTCAAACAACAGGAAAAGGCAAAGACAAGACATATTATGGAAAGGATGATGAAACATGAAAATTACTTTGAAAGATGGTTCGTTTAAAGAGTATGCACAGGCTATGAGTATCTACGATATTGCGCTGGACATTTCGGAGGGGCTTGCCCGCGCGGCCTGCGCCGGGGAAGTGGACGGAAAAGTGGAAGACCTGCGCACCGTGATTGACCGGGATTGCAGCTTAAACATTCTTACGGCCAACGATCCGGAGGGACTTAAGGTAGTCAGACACACGGCATCCCATGTGCTGGCGGAGGCGGTGAAGCGCCTGTTCCCGGAGGCGAAGGTGACCATCGGTCCCGCCATCGAGGAAGGCTTTTACTATGATTTCGACGCGGCGCCTTTTTCCAGGGAGGATCTGGATAAGCTGGAGGCGGAGATGAAGAAGATCATCAAGGAAGGGCATAAGCTGGAGCGCTTTACCCTGCCGAGAGCCGAGGCGATCAAGTATATGGAGGAGAGAAACGAGCCTTACAAGGTGGAGCTGATTCAGGATCTGCCGGAGGACGCGGAGATTTCCTTCTACGATCAGGGCGGATTCGTGGATCTGTGCGCAGGGCCGCATCTGATGAGCACGAAAAACATCAAGGCGTATAAGCTGATCTCCTCCTCCATGGCATACTGGAGAGGCGATTCCGACAGGGCGCAGTTACAGCGTATTTACGGCACTGCCTTTTCTAAGAAGGAGGAGCTGGCGGCATATCTGGAGCATTTGGAAGATATCAAACGCCGCGACCACAACAAGCTGGGCCGTGAGATGGAGCTGTTTACCACGGTTGACGTGATCGGACAAGGTCTGCCCCTGCTTTTGCCGAAGGGCACGAAGATGGTCATGAAGCTGCAGCGCTGGATTGAAGATCTGGAGGACAAAGAGTGGGGCTATGTGCGGACGAAGACCCCGCTTATGGCAAAGAGCGACCTGTATAAAATGTCCGGTCATTGGGATCATTACAAGGAAGGCATGTTTGTGCTGGGAGACGAGGAGAAGGATAAAGAAGTGTTTGCGCTCCGCCCGATGACCTGTCCTTTCCAATATTACTGCTACAAGAATACCCAGCATTCCTACAGGGATCTGCCGATTCGTTACGGCGAAACGTCCACCCTTTTCAGAAATGAGGACTCCGGCGAAATGCACGGCCTGACCCGTGTGCGCCAGTTCACCATTTCTGAGGGGCATCTGATTATGAGGCCGGATCAGATGGTGGAGGAGTTCAAAGGCTGTATCGCGCTGGCGAAACATGTTATGTCAACCTTGGGACTGTTGGATGATGTGACCTGGCATCTTTCCAAGTGGGATCCCGAGAACCCGGGAAAATATATCGGTGAGCCGGAGGTATGGAACGAGACGGAGGCGCATATCCGGAGCATTCTTGAGGAGCTGGAACTTCCCTTTACGGAGGATGTGGGTGAGGCGGCATTTTACGGGCCGAAGGTGGATATCAACGCGAAAAACGTGTACGGCAAAGAGGATACCATGATTACCGTGCAGTGGGACGCTCTTTTGGCGGAGCAGTTTGACATGTATTACATCGACCAGAACGGCGACAAGGTGCGGCCGGGCATCATCCACAGGACTTCTATGGGCTGCTACGAGCGGACGCTGGCGTGGCTGATCGAGAAATATGCGGGCAAGTTCCCCACATGGCTCTGTCCGGAACAGGTGCGTATCCTGCCGATCTCCGAGAAGTATGAGGCCTATGCCGAGGAGATCAGAAAGGAGCTTGCGCGTAACGATATCGACGTGACCGCTGACAACCGCTCTGAAAAGATCGGATTTAAGATCCGCGAGGCGAGACTTGCCAAGGTGCCTTATATGCTCGTGGTGGGCGCGCAGGAGGCGGAAGACAAGACGGTGTCCGTCAGAAGCCGTTATGCGGGCGACGAGGGCGTGAAGCCTCTGCAGGAGTTTATTGACCAGATCTGTAAAGAGATCAGGACGAAGGAGATCAGACAGGAGATGCCCCAGGAAGGATAAGGCGGGAAAAGGACTGGCGGCACAGGCGTGTGCCGGAAGGAAAGCCGCAGGTGGAAACATCAGGAAGAGGTGTGGCGGTCGGGCAGAAAACGTCAGTCCATGTCAGATGGAGTGCGCGCGTATGAGTTTCTGGAAAAAAATGACAGGCAGGGATATGGCGGGATTTATCCTGTTTGTGTTCAGTCTGGTAATGCTTGGCAGGAGTTTTTCCCTGTGTTTTAGCAATGATATCTGGTATGATGAGCTGTTTACCGTGGGGATGGCAGAGCATTCCTACGGTGAAATGGTTCGCTTTACAGCGGCAGACGTGCATCCGCCGCTGTATTATTGTATTGTCAAACTGTTTGCGGATTTATGTAAACTATTTGCGCCGGGCGTGGGAACGGTTATTCCGGCGAAGATCGTGTCGGTGCTGCCGTATTTTATTTTGTTGATTTATGCGGTTACTTTTATCAGAAAGCGGTTCGGCATCTTTGTGGGCGGGCTGTTTTTGTTCTGTGTGACGGCGATGCCCCAGCTTCCGGCCTATACGGTGGAGGTGCGGATGTACGGCTGGGCGCTCCTGTTTGTGACGGCGGCTTTTTTGCACGGCTACGCACTGGTTGAGCGTTATGTAAACCGGAATGCAGAGCCGGAGAAGGCTGCAGCGGGCGTGGCGCATGGCAGCACAGGAGCGGCGGGGCAGACCATGGCGTATGGCAGGCGTGATGCGAAGGAACCGCAGGCAGGACGGCAGGTACAGAGCCGTGGGCTCCACGGTGCGGCCCTCGTCATATACGGGCTGGCGGCGGCCTACACCCAGTATTTTGCCTGCGTGGCGGTTGTGATGGTTTACCTGCTTCTTCTGCTGGCATTCTGGTTTCAGGACAGGCGGCGGGTCAGGGAGTGGCTTCTCTATGTGGCGGTTTCCGTGATCTGCTATGTGCCGTGGCTTTTTGCGCTGGCGGGACAGCTCGGCGCGGTCAATGAGAATTACTGGATTCTGCCGCTGACCTGGCGGTCCCTTGGCGGCTGTGTGAAATTCCTGATGAAACCGGCATTTGCCGACGACAGGGTGAATACGGTTCTGGCGGTAATTTTATTTGCTTCATACCTCGGATTGTGGTGTCGATGGATATTAAAACTCTGCCATAATGGCAGGGAAAACGAGAAAACCAAGGAAATAGAGGAAGAAATCCGGGAAAGGGACGGAACGGACAAGATACAAAATGACGGGTCAAAGGAACGGTTTCTCCTTGCCACAGCGGGTATCGGCGTTTTGGCAGGTCTGGTGGCGTTCGGGTTTGCGGCGTCGTTTCTGCTTCGTCCCGTTTTCGTGTACCGTTATATGATACCGGCGCTGGGATGTTTCTGGCTGGGGTTTGCGCTTTGCCTGAATGAAGTATTATGTAAACCTGTAAGCAGACGGAAGGGCAAGACCTGCGACGGTCATACGGCGGGAAAATTATGTAAACCTGCCTTTGCGCAGTCATCCTCTGCCTATTATGCGGGAATTGCGTTGACGATTCTGGTTACCGTGGCCGGTCTGCGCGATTACCGCGCGTTTATGGGTGAGGAGGAATATAAAATACGGCTGATGGCTGAGACGGAAGCCGGGCTTGCCATGATCGGAGCGCAGGACAGCGTTCTCTATAATTTCGACCAGGTGCAGGCGGTGACGGGCTACTATCTGCCGGAGACGGTGGAACGGTATCTCTGGCAGGCGGAGGGCGAGACGCTGATTCAGGAAATCACCTCATCCTGCGGTACAGTGGAAGCGGTGGAAGAAATGCGTGAAATGCTCTCAAAGACAGGGGAAGACGGGCAGGAGAAAAATCTCTGGTTTATCGGCAGTTTTAACAGCCGGGAGGACATCGTGGCCGAATGGCGGCGTGACGGGCTTGCGGTGGAAGAAATGGGGAGTTTTCTGCTGGAACGGTACTGGTTTAATCTGTATAAAATTTCATAAGACCGGACATAATACCTGAGAGAAGGCCGATGAGGGCAGACGCAAATCGGAAATTTGTGCCGCCTCTTCGTGACAAGTCATTCAGATAGGAGGTAATTATGGCGGAATTAAAATGTGGCGTGGAAAACTGTAGTTACAATCAGGAAAACTATTGCTGTAAGGGCGATATCATGGTGGGAGGCAGTCATGCCTGCGACTGCGACGGCACTTGCTGCGAGAGTTTCTCCCAGAGGCGCGATAACGCGTATGTAAGCTCATTGGAACATCCCTGCCGCACGATCAGTATTGACTGTGAGGCGGAAAAGTGTGTGTACAATTCCAACTATAAGTGTCATGCGGAGCATGTGGATATCAGAGGCTGCGGTGCCTGCGACTGCAAGCAGACACAGTGCGCGACCTTCCGGGAGGCATAGGATACCGGTTTCGGGTGAGCGGTTTTCGCTTCGGAAGCACCTTTCGGATGTGCTTCCGGATGCGCGTTTAATATAGCGTTGCCAGTTTGGAAATTTTATATTACAATGGATATGTTGGACGCAGGCCGTTTGGCTTGCGTCCTCTGACGATACGGGAAAGGCAAATGATAATGATGCATGGAAAAAAAATAAAATGTCTCCTGCTGGCATTAACCGTGGCTGTTTTGGTCGGATGCGGAGACGGGGAGGCTGTACATACAAGCGCGGAACCGTCGGAAGCGGCCGGGGTGTCTGACGGCGGCACCGCGGACGGGCAGGAAGAAACTCTGGCAGAGGAAATGGAAGAAGAAACCGGAGAAGACGCTGGGGAAGATGCCGGAGAAGGGGAAACGCCGGATACGGGCGAAGGCGGGGAGCCGGTTACCGGGACAGATTTTATGGCTCCGGTGGAAATGGATGAAACGTTGAAAAACCAGCTCACGGAAGAAATGCTGGAGGAAAACGAGATGGATATTTCCGTGGTGGAGAGCGCGCCCGTCACTAAAGGATGCAGCTTTACCCTGCCGGAAGCCTTTTCGGAGTCGGAGGATATCGAGGGCATGTATGTGACCAGACGTTATCCCATCGACGCTTCTACGATATATTATGTAGCGCTTGACAGAGACGTGGCGTTACAGCTTATGACGGAGGAAACCTTCAAGGCGCAGGCGGAGGAAAATTTCCGCAAGGAGTATGGGGAAGAGATCGAGGTGACCATCGACAGTTTCGAGAGCATCCGGATAGACGGCTGTCCGGCTTTTCGCATTCTGTGCCACTATCAGGTGGGGGACACACAGATTTCCCAGTTGGAATATGCGATCAACGCGGACAAAAGCTATGTCATTACATACTCCCAGACTTCCGACTATGACCGTATGGAAGAATATGAAGCGAGCGCGGAGACGATTCATCTGGAATTTTAAAGACATATTTTGGAAATCTGATAAAGTCTGACTGTACAGGCGGCGGTAAATTTTACAACCCTTCATGAGGTCATAAAAAAGTATGACTTAGGGATGCTATCCGTATCGGCACGTTTGTGTCGTGATGCATTACACTTTTAAATGAAGGAGGATGAAGGAAATGAAAAAATTTGCAGCACTCGGTTTAGCGCTGGCGCTCACGTTCTCTTCCAACGTATGTGCGGCGGAGACGGTTGTGCCGGAGGACCGGTTTCCCGAACTGGAATCACTGGCAGAGGCGGCCGGAAAGACACTTCCGGAGTATACTTCCAACGCGGTGAGCGGGGAGAAACTGTTTGTCAGAGATTGGAGCACGAAGATCTCGGACATCGCTTCCGGAAGCGATATGTATATCGCGGGCGAAAAGACCAACGCGACCTGCGTTGTGGATAAAGTGGATTACCAGACAGCTCTCTACGCCGTGAAAAAGGGAAGGGACGTTGGCGGACAGGCGTTAGTGGCAGCGAAACTTTCCGCGCCGGGCGTGAATCTGGCGGACGCGCAGGTAAAGCTGTATGTAGAGGATATAAAGGCAGGCGACGCGATTTCCGTTTATAAGTGCGTGAAGGGCGAGTGGGAGCCTGTGGCCGTTACGGCGGTGACCGACGGTTATGTGCAGGCAGCTTTTGACTATCAGGGCATTTATGCGGTCATAAAGACAGACCCTGCGAAGCCTGTAAAATAAACCTGTAAAATAAAAAAACAGTTCCATTAATTATAAAGGGAACAAAAAACAGTTCCATTAAAAAAAGCGGTTGACATATACATGCACTGTATGATATAGTGTCAACTGTGCGAGAGCACAGACAACCAAGCAGAGCATCCGCTCTCACCTTGCAACGATTTCAGTTCGCAAGCGTTCATAGCCTGTTTCGCGCCGTCAGGCGTAAGTTTTATCGGGCATTTATGAGCGGGTGGATAGCGAGGCTGTCCGCTTTTTTTGCGCGTATAAGCAGAGTCAGAAAGCGTCAGAGCCCGGAAGGCATGCCTGCATGCAGGACGGGATATGGCGATTTATGACGAGCAACGCGAACGAAAAATGCGAAGCATTTTGAGTCTGCTTATATGCGTGGCAGAGAAGAAAGTTTTCTTATGGGAGGGTAAAACGATTAGCGACTTATTTATCAATGAGCAGATCAGAGACAGAGAAGTACGGGTGATTGGCGTAGACGGGGAACAGCTCGGCGTTATGCCAACAAGGGACGCGATGAGACTTGCGGAAGAAGCGGGAGTGGATCTGGTGAAGATCGCGCCTACGGCGAAGCCTCCTGTTTGTAAGATTGTGGACTACGGCAAGTTTAAGTATGAACAGGCCAGAAAAGACAAGGAAGCAAAGAAAAAGCAGAAGATTGTTGAGATCAAGGAGATCCGGCTTTCTCCCAATATCGACACCAACGATTTGAATACGAAAGTGAACGCTGCCAGAAAGTTTATCAGCAAGGGCGACAGGGTGAAAGTTACCCTGCGTTTCCGCGGTCGTGAGATGGCGCACATGAATACGAGCAAGCATATTCTGGACGACTTTGCGGAGGCTCTTTCCGATATCGCGGTGATGGATAAGGCGCCGAAGGTGGAAGGCAGAAGCATGACCATGTTTTTAGCTGAGAAGCGCTGAGCGCTCGGTTAAAATAAATGATATCCCGGGTTGATATCTCGTAACAGGAATAAAAATACAGGAGGAACAGTAAAATGCCGAAAATGAAAACCAGCAGAGCTGCTGCAAAACGTTTCAAGGTGACCGGAACGGGTAAGTTAAAGAGAAATAAAGCGTATAAGCGCCATATCTTGACCAAAAAGACAAGAAAGAACAAGAGAAATCTCAGAAAGCCTGCGATGACCGATAAGACGAATGTAAAGAGCATGAAGAAGATTCTGCCTTATCTGTAAGACAGGCATAGACGAGGGAGTTTGAAATTTAGGAGGGAAAAGACATGGCAAGAATAAAGGGCGGCGTGAACGCCAAAAAGAAACATAACAGAGTGTTAAAGCTTGCGAAAGGTTACAGAGGCGCAAGATCCAAGCAGTACAGAGTGGCAAAACAGTCCGTAATGAGAGCGCTGGCATCATCTTATGCCGGCAGAAAAGAGAGAAAGCGTCAGTTCAGACAGCTCTGGATCGCGCGTATCAATGCGGCGGCAAGAATGAACGGTCTGTCTTACAGCAAATTTATGTATGGCCTGAAAAATGCGGGCGTTGACATGAACAGAAAGATGCTTGCGGAGATGGCAGTTAACGATGCGGCAGGCTTTACCAGTCTGGCGGAACTTGCGAAAGCAAACCTGAAATAAGTTTGAAAAATGAGGACATGGCGTATACGTCGTGTCCTTTCTCTTCATAGTGTGAAAAGTACTTCTGGCCGCTCACAGCAAAGGCTGTTTCGCAAAGTCAGCAAGTTGACTTGGAAGTACTAAGTCTCACACAGGAGAATGCCCAAAGTACGGGCATTCTCCGCACGGAATCTAAAGAGTACAGAAAATAGGAGGCCTTTATGGGAGTATTGGACGGATTACAACCGCAGCGCGTGTTTCATTTCTTCGAGGAGATCAGCCGCATTCCCCACGGCTCCGGAAATACCGGGGCCATCAGTGATTATCTGAAAGCCTTTGCGGAAAAGAGAAATCTTTTTTGCATACAGGATGCGCCTGGCAATATCATTATCATTAAGGATGCTTCTTGGGACAGAGAAGAGGAGGAGCCTTATATCCTGCAGGCGCATATGGACATGGTGGCGGTGAGCGCGCCTGACGCAAAGATTGATATGAAAAAGGAGCCGCTCAGACTGAAAGTGGAAAACGGCAGAATTTTTTCAGAGGGAACCAGCCTTGGCGGAGACGACGGAATCGGTGTGGCGTACTGTCTGGCGGTTTTGGATGAGGAGTCACTTTCGCTGCCCCGTCTGGAAGTGATTCTGACGGTGGATGAGGAGACAGGCATGGAGGGGGCGACAGACATTGACCTTTCTATGCTGCGCGGAAGACGCATGATCAATCTGGACCAGGAGGAGGAAGGCATTTTTATTACAAGCTGTGCGGGCGGCGCCAGAGTGGATGTGGAGATTCCCATGGAGCGGGAAGATGCGCCGGGAGAGGCGTACCGGCTGATTGCATTCCGGATTGCAGGTCTTGCGGGTGGTCATTCGGGCATGGAGATCGGAAAAGGGCTTGGCAATGCCAACCGGCTTCTGGGTGCGCTTCTTGGCGGGCTTTCCCTGCGTTATGATATCCGGCTTGTCCGTATGAACGGGGGACTTGCGGACAATGCAATCCCGCGGGAGGCGGCAGCCGAGGTTTTGGTGCGCGGGGAGGATGTGCCGGAGATCCTGTCCTATGCTGAGGCAAAGGAGCAGAAGATCAGAGAGGAATTGCGGGAGAAGGATCCGGGGTTCTTTTTGGAAAAACTCTGTCGTAATAGTACAGTTTCTGGCGCGGTGTACACGAGAAAGAGTACGGCGGAGGCGTTTGCCTGTATTTGTAAACTGCCAAACGGTGTGATTGACATGAGCAGGGATGTGGAAGGGCTGGTGGAGACGTCTCTAAATCTGGGTGTCATGTCTTTGCAGGAAGATGGCTTGCGTTTGTCATACGCGGTCAGAAGCAGCGTGGATCAGTCAAGGGAAAATTTGTGCAGACATATGCTGCAGACCGCAGAGCAAAACGGCGCAAAGGCGTCTGTCAGAAATGCGTATCCCGGCTGGGCTTACAGAAAAGATTCGCCCCTGCGTGACAGTATGGTGCGGATTTATGAGAAAATGTACGGGAAAGCGCCGGTTTTGGAGGCCATTCACGCAGGGCTGGAGTGCGGCATTTTGTCCGGCAAGATTCCGGATTTAGACTGTGTCAGCATCGGGCCGGATCTCCAGAATGTGCATACGGCTGAGGAGAGCATGGACATCGAATCCGTGGGCCGGGTATGGGATTATCTCTTAGCGGTTTTAAAACAGGAAATATGAATTGTAGACAGATATTGACAGAAACGGTATAAAATCGTAGAGTATAGGTATCAGGGGAAATATATAGTGCAGGTGAAAACGGCTATGAGAGATATATTGACGGGATTGGATCATTATGAGGTTTTTCTGGAGAAGCTGGAGAAAGAACTGGAGCAGATCGGGGATGACCGGATAACCATTGTATATACGGATATTAAGCATTTCAAGTATATCAACGATACTTACGGCTATAAGGTGGGAGATGCGCTGTTAAAAGATTTTGTGTCCGGTTTTGAGGCGAATAAGGAATTTATTATCTGCGCTGCCAGAGTTTACTCGGATAATTTCGTCGTGGCGGGCAGACTTTCGGCAGACGGCCTTAGCAACGAGGAATTTCGTGATATGATCTACCGGTTGAATCTGGAGCGGGAGACAGAGTTTCGCGAGAAATACTTAAACAGCAGACTACAGTTTTGTACGGGGATCAGCGTGACGGATAAAAACAGCCGCAGCCTGGATGCGGAGACCGCGGTTTCCAATGCCAATCTGGCAAGAAAAGTGGCCAAGGAGATGGAAAACGACAGTTGCGTGCTCTTTGACCAGAGTATGATGGAGGGGATCAGGCGGGAGGTGGAGATCACGTCTTCCATCCCCAGGGCACTGGCGCAGAGAGAGTTTAAAGTCTATTTCCAGCCGAAGATCGATACGGATACGCTGGAGCTGATCGGGGCGGAGGCTCTGGTGCGCTGGCAGAAGCCGGACGGCAGCTTTGTCTATCCGGATGAGTTCATTCCGCTGATTGAGCGGAGCGGACAAGTCGTGGATGTGGATTACTATGTATACAGAGAGGTTTTCAGTTTCCTTTCCAGACGACTGAAGGAAGGGAAAAAGGTGGTGCCGGTTTCCCTGAACGTGTCCAGAGTGCACTTACAGAAAATGCATATTCTGGAGTATGTGAAGGAACTGCTTGAGGAGTTTCAGATTCCCTATTCGCTGGTGGAATTTGAGCTGACGGAAAGCATTTATCTGGACAATACGGAGCAGGCGCTTGAATTGATTAAAGGTTTACATAATATGGGGATGAAAGTTTCCATGGACGATTTCGGTTCCGGTTATTCTTCTTTAAATCTGCTCAGTAAACTGCCCATCGACATTATCAAGCTGGACAGGGTATTTCTGAAAGAGGGAGAGATGCAGGAGAATGACAGAATTATCATTTCCTGTGTGGTGGATATGGCGAAAAAGCTGAAAATCACCTCCTTGTGTGAAGGCGTGGAGACACTGGAGCAGAGTAATTATTTGAAGGAAGTCGGCTGTCAGATGCAGCAGGGATTCTATTTTTCCAGACCGATTCCGCAGGAAGTTTTTGAGAATTTGATGGAAAAAGATTGACGGAAAAAAGTTCATGAAAAATTTTGTCAATAGGGCTTGCATTTTTGCGTGGAATTAGATATAATAGTAAAGGTTTTTCGGGGTGTGGCTCAGGTGGTAGAGCGCTACTTTAGGGAAGTAGAGGCCGCAAGTTCAAGTCTTGTCACTCCGATAGAAAAAAACCTGATAATCACGGGCTTTCGTGGTTATCAGGTTTTTTTGTTTTGGGGAAAGACATTAAGATTGTTTCTGAATGATCAGGTCATAGTGATGTGTCGTATACCTATAACATATATATTGATATTTTCGACAGGGATAAGCAGGATGCGGTTATGAAGTTGAATCAGATTTGATACAAATGACGGGATAAATGCCGGTTTTAGAAGTAACAGGATTGAAAAATCGGCGTTTATCCCATAAAATAAAAACAGAGGGATGGTGAACAGATGACAAGAGAGGAACAAAAGCAGAAACGCGAGACAGTCGAGCAGATCATTGACGATATGAATTTATTCGATGACGATCTGATGGCGATGGTGTTTGATGCTAACATAGAAGCGACAGAGCTTCTGTTAAAGATTATACTGAAACAGGACGATATTCAAGTAGAAAGTGTTGTAGGGCAGCGGGAATTACAGAGTCCTGTGGTTGGCGGACGGGATATCCGTTTAGATATCTGGGCGCAGGACGGTACAGGAAAATATTACAACGTAGAGGTACAGCAGAGACCGGAAGGTGCGCACATCAGACGCGCCCGGTTCCATAGCAGCATGATAGATTCCCGGATGCTGAAAGCAGGACAGGATTTTTCGGAGCTGCAGGATTCGTATATGGTCTTTATCACCCGGACGGATATTTTTGGACACGGGATTCCTATTTATACGATAGACCGTCATTTTAGGGAAATGGATGAGTTTTTTGACGACGGTTCGCATATCATATATGTCAACGGGGCTTACAAAGGTGATGATGCAGTTGGGAATCTGGTACACGATTTTGCCTGTAAAGATTCAAAAGATATGTATTACCCGGAATTGGCGAAGGGCATGAAGCATTTCAAAGAAGAAGGAGGTCGGAAGAGAATGTGTGAAGCGGTTGAGAAATATGCAGAAAATGTAAGACTGAATGGTCTTTTGGAGTCCATAAAGAACTTGATGGAATCCATGAAGTGGTCGGCGGAGCAGGCTATGGCGGCTATGAAAGTATCAGAAGCGGATAAGGCTATGCTTTTGAAGAAATTGTGAGTCGACGGGGATTAAAGTGGAATGGAGACACCCACTGAATGGCCGGAAAATACCGGCAAAATGCAGGAAAAATTTATATGGAAGCAGCGATCAGGATGCGCGGGACGAAAAACCGGACGCATCCTTTTTTGTGCCGGAAAGCAGGAAAGACCGAAAGTATAGTTTCAGTGCAGGACGGGATTGGATGATGAAAAGACACGGGCAGGAAATCCAGTATTCAGCGTTATGTAAACCGAAAATTCACAAAGTATACCGCAAAAGTGACAATCTGTGCCAACTTCATAGAAAAATAGAATGATTTCTGTATAATAAGTGGCATCTAAATTTTTAGAAATAATGAAAAAACTGGAGTTGACACAAAATGACGCGGGAGGATATAATGATTAGCCAAGCCAAGCCAAGCCAAGCCAAGCCAAGCCAAGCCAAGCCAAGCCAAGCCAAGCCAAGCCAAGCCAAGCCAAGCCAAGCCAAGCCAAGCCAAGCCAAGCCCTGGGTGATTTGCGCCCGTTTTTCGGGGCGTTTTATAGGTATAATATAACATAGCCGTTATTTTCACAGAACATGAATGCATGAATGAAATGTTCCTGTGGAGATAGCGGCTTTTTTGCGCTGTGTTTTGAAGAAACTTTATCGATATTTTATAAAATTGGTTAAAAGGACGAGGAGGTACATTATGGATGAACAACGTGCATGGTTGAAATCAAGGAGAAAAAGGCGTCTGCGTATACTGGCGGTGATGCTCAGTATGTGTGTGCTGGTTACGAACTATCCCGATATTCTGGAGACGATTTCCGCTTTTGCGGCGGCGCAACCGGCGCAGTCGGAAGCAAGGTACATTTCCGGGTTCTTGGCACTGCCAGAAGAAATCAGGGAGCAGACCGTCCCGGTGGGAACAGGGCTTTCGGAACTCGCGCTTCCCGACGCTTTGGAAGTAGTGATGATCGGGGAGGACCAGTCTTCCGAAGATGGGGAAGACGAATCGGGCGATGACGGCAAAGGGGATGCCGGGGAAGACAAAGAGGACGCCGGGGAAGAGACGGACGGTGACGTAACCGATACGGAGGATAACGGCGGTACAGAGGAAACGGAAGAAGACGGGCCCTCCGATGCGGAGCAGGAAGATACGGAAACCGGTAATGAACCAGAAACCGGTGAGGAGACCGAAGGAAGCGGCGAAACAGGCGGCGAGACAGAAGGCAATGATGCGGAAGCAGGGGACGGACAGGAAGCAGAGCCGGAAGAAGGTGCGGAAGCAGGGGACGGACAGGAGGCAGAGCCGGAAGAAAGCGCGGAAGCCGGAGACGGACAGGAAGCAGAGCCGGAAGAGGGCGCGGAAGCAGGGGACGGACAGGAGGCAGAGCCGGAAGAAGGTGCGGATGCTGGGGAGACAGACGAAGAACCGGCGGCAGAGGTTGCGGAAACAGCCCGCACGGAAACCCATACCGTCACTTTGCCAGAGTATTTTTCGGAAAATGTGATAGCTGTGCAGACACTTGATAATGCACAGGCAAAAGAGCAGGAAGAAACACAGACAGAAAAACAAGAAGAAACGCAGGAAGAAAAACAGGCGGCGCATCAGGAAGAAACGGCTGTGATCAGCGGCGTTGCATGGCAGTCGGAGCCGGCGTACGAGGGGAGTACGGAAGGAACATATATTTTTACCGCTGTCCTGCCGGATGGCTATACACTGGCAGAGGGCGTGAGCCTGCCCGAAATCAGGGTAAATGTGCAGGCGGACAGCACAGACGCTACGATACAGGCATTGCTTGACCGGATAGCGGCACTGCCGGACGGGGAGGAATACCTTGCCGCAGAGCCGGACAGGGAGAAGGATGAGGAAGGCTATGCGGCATGGGAAGAAAAGCTGTATGCGTATGCGCAGGAAGCCCTTGCCATCCGGGGGGAATATGAGACGCTGACAGAGCAACAGCAGGCACGGTTTTCCGAAGAGGCGCTGGAGAAACTGAAAGTATGGGTGGAGATTGCAAAGACAGCCGGAGAAAGTGCACAGGTGATGGCGGCGGACATAGTGGGTAGCGGTGAGTGCGGCGCCGAGGGTAATAACGTGACATGGGAACTTGATGCTGAAGGTTTACTGACGATCCGTGGAAGCAGGGAGATGGCTGATTATGTGAGTTGGGATGAGTCTCCATTTTACCAGAGGAGGGCTGATATCAAAAAGATAACCATTGAGAGCGGTGTGACGAGGATAGGGGACTGTGCATTTTATAAATGTGCAGAATTGACGACTGTGGAGATATCGGACACTGTGACAAGCATAGGACAACAGGCATTTGATTCTTGCGAAAAATTGCAAAGTATTAAAATACCGTTTGGTGTGACAAGTATAGAGAGGAGTACATTTTGGAGTTGCAAAGGTTTAAAAAGTGTAGAGATACCGGACACTGTGACAAGCATAGGGAAAAATGCATTTGCACTTTGTGAGTCGTTGGAGGAGGTGGAGATACCGGATCGTGTGACAAGCATAGAGGAGAGCACATTTGCTCATTGCTACGCGATGCAAAGCGTTAAAATATCGTCCGGGGTAACAAATATAGGGTATCAGGCATTTCTTTATTGTAGTAGTTTGGAAAGTGTGGAGATACCGTCCAAGGTCACATGTATAGAGAATAGTGCGTTCGCTGGTTGTACTGATTTGGCTATGGTGAGCTTTCAAGGGGCGGTTCCCCCAACAGTGGAAGAGTGGGTTTTCGATGGATGCAGTATAGAAAACATCTATATCCCCTCGTGCCAATATCTGGATGATTATCGGGCGGTTGAAGGTTTGGGTGATTATCAGGACAAGATAAAGGAATCCGGCCATGGCGGGTTTACTTATACCGCCAACGGCCCGAAGCTTACACAGACATGTACATGCGGCAGTAAATCCGCCACCGCAACGCTTTCCATAAAAGAGGGGGCAGACTTGAGCTATACAGGGAGTGCAATTACGCCTGTGCAGGTCACTTACAGCGATAACTGGGTAGAGCAGGATGGCAATCAGCCGGATGAGACTTCGATCGTCTACGTGAATAACATCAATCCCGGAGATGCGACGGCAACACTGACGATTGGAGGGGCAAAGGCGCAGATTTCCTTTACGATTACGGAGCGATCCTACCAGGTAACCCTGTATACAGACGGAGGAGAGGGCGGCACAAACCTTACATCCTATACCTACGGAAAAGGGGCAGCCCTGCCCGCAGACTGGACGAAAGCAGGATATACCTTTGCAGGCTGGTATGACAACGAGGACTGCAGCGGGAATCCGGTAACGGAAATCTCTGCCACAGACACCGGAGATAAGGCGTATTGGGCCAAGTGGACGCCCAACACCTATCAGGTGACATTTGCTTACCACGATGCAGACGGTGGAGGTACCACCGCAAGCAAAAACGTGACCTATGGCAGTACATACGGTGATCTTCCCATACCGGCCAGAACGGGCTACACCTTCAAGGGCTGGTACACCGAAGCGGATGGGCAGGGCAGTGAAGTCGATGCGGACACGGTTGTAACGAAACCCGCCGATCATACCCTTCATGCCCTCTGGAAGGACGAGACACCACCCGCCAAACCCGTGCTGCAGGATGGTGTGACCCTGCCTGCGGATTGGACGAACGAACAGGATGAAATCCCGCTGAAACTGTATGACGGCGTGGGCGTGACAGAATTGTGGGTGAGTATTGATAAAAACGATTCTTATACAAAAGTAAACGGTTTTTCTGGCGGTACAGGCAGCGTGCACTATGATTACACCCTTGTTTTGGAGGGAGAGCACACTTACCAGTTTAAGGCAAAAGACGCGGCAGACAACACTTCCGCCGGGAGCGATATATTTACGATCAGGCTGGATCAGAGCAAGCCTGTGATCGGCACGCTCACATACGAGAACAAGGCAAAGGACTTTTTGGACTGGATTATCGGCAAAAAGAGCATGATCGTCCATGTGCCTGTCACGGATACAGGCAGCGGCGTGGCGCAGATTGGGTATACATTGACGCCGGGAAACGCGGACGGAACCCTTGCCGGAAACGGCGCGGAGACAAAGACGGCGGCGGTTACAAACGGCGAGGCGAAGATTACCTTTGACAAGGATTTCCGCGGGACCATCACTATAGGTTGTACTGACAGGGCAGGCAATGCGGCGGACAGCATGACGATAGGAGCAGATGGAGGCGGCGTGATCGTGGAAGACCGGGCGCCGGACATTACAGCACTGGCTGACCGGAACCTGTCCGATACACAGCAGACCAGACCGGATGGTGTGGCTATATCAGAAGGATACTATGCATCTGCGCCCGCGCTGTTTGTGACGGTTAAGGACGATACGGGCAATGCAGTTACAGCGGGGATGGATACGATTTCCTATCAAGTCGGGAACGGACCCGAAAAACCGGTCACCTTTGACAGGAGTACCTTACAGAAGTCGGCGCAGGCCGCCTTTACCATCCCGGCGTCAGAGATACCCACGGGAGTGACACAGATCACGGTCACCGCCACGGACAATGCCGGAAACCGGGCGGACAAGCGTATTACGGTGAAAGTCAAAGGGCCGGAGTCAGAACCTGCCGCAGAGCTGGATTACCAGAAAGGAAAACTGACAGGGCTTGTACCGGGCGGGGCATATCTGATAGACGGCAATGTGTGTACGGCGGACGGGGAAGGAAATATCCCGATAAAGGAAGAATGGTTTGGCAGCGCCATAAGCATTGTCAAAAAGGGCACCGGCGATGAAACCACCGACAGCCCGGCACAGCATATTTCCATCCCGGCAAGGCCCGCAAAACCTACACCCACAGCCGTGGATGTGAGTACGGCAGGGGGAACGGGAAAACTGACCGGACTGACAGCAGGTGTTGCTTATGAGGTTTCCACGGACGGCGGCAAGACATGGGAGAGTAAAACGGTGGACGCAAACGGCGAGATCACAGGGCTTTCCCCCGGCACTTATGTGGTGCGCGTGGAAGCGGGAGACACAAATTTTGCCGGCGAAAAAAGCGATCCCGTAACGATAGACGCTTACAAGGTCAGAGTGACCTTTATGGCAAACGGGGAGAAATACAGAGAGATCACCGTGGATTACGGCACTACCCTGACGGACATTCCGCCCGTGCCGCCGAAAAAGGACGCGGGTGACCAGATTTATATATGTGAGTGGTGCAGTGATGAACAGGGCGCTCCGGCGGTATTTACCGGTATCACGGCTGATATGACGGTCTATGCGGTCTACACAAAAGCCTGTACGGTTACCCTGCAGAGCGGCACAGGCTATACCCTGTCGGCAGAGACAGGCAGTGAAAGCCCTGTCAAGGAGGGAGAAAGCTTTACCTTCCGCTTTGCGTTAAGCAAGGGCTACCAGAAGACCGCCGGTTTTGCGGTGAAAGTAAACGGCGTGAAAGTGGAACTGACGGCAGATGGTACTTATACCATCGCGGACATCCGCGAAAACAAAACCGTCACCGTGGAGGGCGTGGCTAAAAAACCGGGCAAACCGTCAGATCCCGGCGAAGATAAAGACGAAGAGGACGACAAAAAGCCGGAAGACTCTGCACCCGAAGCCGGAGACCAGACGCCGGAGAATCCGACACCGGACACCGGAGACCGGACGCCGGGGAATCCCACACCCAGACCGCCCGTAAACCCGCCGGAGACACCCGGACCGTCCGCACAGGACACTGCAGCCACGACGGATAAAGGGCCGGAGGGCAGGCCGGGCACCGGACCCGCGGCAGAAAAGAAGCCGGAGGGCAGACCGGGCGCCGCACCCGCACAGGAAGAAAATGGGACATCTGAGGAAAGCGGGGCGGCTGGGGAGACAGCGCAAGGAACGGACGACAAACACGCGGGAACACCGGAACCGGGTGGCGCAGATGACCGGACACAGGCGGCGGACGGTACAGGTTCCGGACAGACAACAGGAACCGTATCGATACAACGGGCGGAGGTGAAGCTCGGAAACGGCGCAGTCATCGTGACGGTGGTATGTGAGGAAGAGAAGTGTACCGCAGTCGTGGCGGATACCGAAGCAGTCGTAAAGGCGGTACTGACGCCCGGCCAGCAGGAGATCGTAAACAGCGGCGAGACCATAGAGATCCGGATAGACGTGACGGATATCTCCGAAAAAGTGCCAGCGCAGGATAAGGAAGTGATCGAGAGCGGCATCGAAACCTGCCGGGAAGAAGTGCCGGGGCTTATGCTTGGCATGTACGTTGACATTTCCATGTTCATTAAGATCGGGACGGGAGACTGGAACGCCATCACGGAGACGGATGCACCCATAGAAGTGGTGGTCAATATCCCCGAAAAACTGCAAGGCAGCGGCAGGGAGTACTACATCATCCGCGCCCATAACGGCGCATATACCTTTATGAATGATCTGGACGATGTGCCTGACACCATCACCGTCAGCACGGATCTGTTTTCAAGCTACGCCATCGCCTATGCGGAGACGGAGGGCGCGGGTGCAGACGCAAAATGCGGTCTGTGCCATATCTGCCCGACCTTCCTTGGGATATGCTGCCTGATCTGGCTTGCATTTATCTCAGCGGCCGTGGCAATCGTGGTATTCGTGGTACTGCGCAGGAAGAAAGAGGAGGAGAAGGAGAGATAAGAAGCAGCCGCCTGCCTTATACACCGCCTTTCGGCGTGGTAGATTCCCGGATGATAAGCTCTGACTGCAGCTTAATATGCTGCGCTGCGGAATCCGGATTTTGAATCCGGTCGATCAGCAGTTCAGCGGCGGTATAGCCGAGCTGGTATTTCGGCGTATTGATTGTTGTGATCGGCGGTGAGGATATGGCGGCGTAATCGACGTTATCATAGCCGATCACCATGAGGTCGTCGGGCACACGGAGTTTTAACTGCCTTGCGGCATTGATGACGGCGCAGGCATAGAGGTCGGAAATGGTCAGGAAAGCATCCGGGCGGTAGGTCTGCGAAAGAAGCTGTGTGGAGGAGGAAAAGGCCATATTGTAATTGATTTCCGGGAGATTGATGATCCAGCGCTGCGTCGGTTTGATGCCGGCAGCCTGCAGCGTTTTCAGATAGCCCTCCTGCCGGACGAAATTGTCCCGGTATTTTAAGGAACCGGAGATAAAGGCGATTTTCCTGCGGCCGTGGGAGATCAGATGATTGACGGCGGTGGATGCCATTTTGAAATCATCAAAACTGACGGACGAAACCGTTTTGCTGTTTAAATCATAGTCACAGCACTGTACGACGGGAACAATACTGCTGAGGGTATGCATCAGTTGGGCATTTAAGTGGTTCAGACATATAACGCCCGATATTTTTGTGTGCCTGATCAGTTGTTCAAAAGAGGAGAAGGTGTTGCTGCCTAACTGTTCCTGCAGGATCATCATTGTGTAGCCGTGCTGGAGGGCGGACGCCTTTGCACCTTTTATGATTTCGTTAAAAAAGGAATTAAACTCAAAGGGCAGGACAAAAAGGAGGAGCCTGCCGGAAGAGGGAGCCTGCACGATATACTCGTTGGGATTCAATCCACGCGCCTCCAGTATATTATATACTTTTTCTATCAGGTCGGCTTTTACATTGCTCTGTCCGTTTAAAACACGGGATACGGTAGCAGTGGAAACGCCGGCTTCTTTGGCGATGTCTGAAAAGGAAAATGGATATTTTCTGCGCATATGCTCTCCTTTGCCTACAGATGGATCGTCTGACCCATTGTTTTATGGGTCTCAGTATAGCACATTTCAGGCAAATTTCAAGGATTATAGATGTTATTTCTGAAATAAAATATTGAACTTGTCATATTTGTACAAAAAATGACAGAATAGAAGTGGAGAATATTGTATATATATGACGACAATATATATTTAACACCTGTTTTGTTGACAATCAATCTGAAATTACATACTCTAATTACAGAAATAGAAAAAAGAAAGGAGGGATGTGGATGCGGTGTATTTTGCAGTTGAGCACGGGAAGTTTTAGCCGGTCTGCATGTAAGGCAGAAGAAGCGGTAAAGATGCTGGCGTATTGTATGCAGACTCTGGATGTGGAAAAAGTGATATTCGGCTGGGCGGCGGATGTCGCGTTAAATCAGGAGATCAGTCGTATGCTGGATCAATATCCGGTGGAGAAGTATCTGTGGCTTCCGGTGTTCGCTGAAATTCAGGACAGGGAAGGTGTCCGGCCAAACAAGGATATCTCCGATCAGAAAAAGCAGGAGATCAATACCTGCAAAGGGGACGCGTTTGACTTTGTATGTCAGTCATCTCAGGAAAATATGGCGTATGCGGTGGAAGTATTTGACGAACTGACGAAGGACTGCCATATGGATGGCGTATTTCTGGACCGGATACGGTACGCTTCTGCGGCAGGAGGGGCCAGCGCACTATACGGATGCTGGTGTCCGCACTGTCAGGAACTTTACGAAAAAAACGGTGTGAATACCGGAGAGATCAGGAGGATGGCAAAGGAGGGAAATGCAAAACGGTTTATGCCGTTAGAGCGCAGGCAGAGTGTTTACCGGTACGAAGATCAGGAGATTGACGCGCTGATGAAAGCAAAGCGGCAGATCATTACGTCTCAGGTGGGAGCGCTCTGTGACCGGTTTCACAGCCGCGGGTTGAAGGTCGGTGCAGACACCTTTACACTTCCTGTTGCGGATTTTGTCGGGCAGGATATGGACGCGCTGGCCAAAAAGGTGGATTTTGTGAAACCGATGGTCTATATCCGGACCGATGCGCCGGCGGGAATCCCCTTTGAACTGCATTCTCTCGGAAGCAGCATAAAGAAAAGGCTCGATGAGCTGTGGGGCGGAGATACCGGTAGTATGGAAGCGGCTGTCCGGCAGATGCAGGAATTGAAAAACAGGGGTTATATCGTAGCGCCGGGCATTGATGCCAACAGAATAGAAGGAATATGTGATGCAGATACGGCATATGTGAAGGAATTTTTGCAGAAACTGGAAGTAGCAGGGATTGAAAGGGCAGTCCTTTCCTGGAATATCATGCAGATGTCGAAAGAGACAATCAGGGAACTGGCGGATGTCTGCCCGCCTCATGAAAAGGAGACGGGACAGCATAAAAGCGAAGGATTCTAAAGGAGGAGAAACGATTGAAAAGAAAATTAATGATAACTGTTTTGGCGGCAACACTGGTATTTAATCTTGCGGGATGCGGCGGCGCTGCAGGCGGGGACAAGACGCCGGAAGCACCGGTCAGTGAGGAAACAGGGGAGGCTTCCACAGAAGAAATGCCGGCCGGGGAGGAAACGGCAGAACCTGTGGCAGAAGAAGGGAAAGTATTAAAGGTTGCATATATTCCCAATTCCATGTCAAATGAAATGAATGCATATGGCTATAAGATCATGAAAGAACATCAGGGCGACTATAATATGGAGGTGACTGCGTTTGACGGACAGTATGATTCCCAGACAGAAACCGCGGCGATCACGAACTGTATAGGACAGGGCTATGATGCGATGATTCTTTGCCCGAGTGACATAAACGCTGTGATTCCTGCGGTAATGCAGGCGAAAGAGGCAGGTATTATCGTGGTGATGTACTCTGCGGATCTGCCGGAAGAATATCGTGAGTACCGTGACATCTTTGTAGGGGTGGACGATACGGAAGCGGGAAGGAATGCGGCAAAGGCCTTTATCGATCAATTCCCCGAGGGTGCGAAAGTAATCGAGGTTGGCGGTACGGCAGGAACGGATGCCCAGATCCGCAGACATGATGGATTCACCGCAGGGCTGGAAGGCTCCAATATTGAAGTGCTGGATTATCAGGCGACAAACAGCTGGTCTTCCAATGAGACAATGGCGATCACGGAAGACATGATCGTAAAATATGGCGATGAGATCCAGGGCATTTTCTGCCATTGGGACGGCGGCGCGACAGGATGTATCGAGGCGCTGAAAAATGCAGGAATCGAAGGCACTTACATTGTGGCAATTGATGGCAGCAGAAGCGGTTTTGATCAGGTAAAGGACGGTACACAGAATGTATGTATCAGCCAGAACGTTATCAATATATCTTTAAAGGCAATGGAAGTGATCCGCGATGCGGCAGACGGCGGGAATTATGAGGCGGAAAATTATGTGCCCCTCGACGTGGTGACGCCGGATAATGTGGAAGAATTACCGTATCCGGAATGGTAAAATGTGAGAAACAGGAGGGTAAACAGGATGGATAAACAGCTTTCTGATGTAATCCTGTCCGTGGAGCATGTTAGTAAGACATTTCCGGGCGTGAAGGCGCTGGATGATGTATCGCTGCAGGTGGGGCGCGGCGTTGTACATGGTATCGTAGGGGAAAACGGGGCGGGCAAGTCCACGCTTATGAAGATCCTGTCCGGTGTTTATACAAAGGATGCCGGTACGGTCGTATTTGACGGGCAGACAATAGAAAAGACGACACCTATGGAATCGCTGCGCAGGGGACTCAGTATCATCTATCAGGAATTTAGTCTGATCCCGTCCATGACGGTGGGAGAAAATATCTTTCTGGGAAGGTTTAAAGAAGCCGGCGGTATGCGGGGCACCCATCAGAAAGCAAAAGAACTGCTGGAACAGATCGGTTCTTCCATTCATACCCACAGCCGTGTATCGGAACTGGGCACTTCCGAAAAACAGATGGTGGAGATCGCGAAGGCACTCTCTTTTCAGTCGAAACTCATTATTATGGACGAGCCTTCCAGCAGTCTGACAGAAGAAGAACTTGCGAAGCTGGGGGACATCATCAACCAGATGCGCAGTGAAGGGATATCCATTCTCTATATCAGTCATAAGCTGGACGAGATATTTGAATACTGTGATTTTGTGACGGTTATGCGGGACGGACATGTGATCGATACGCGCCCTGCCTCCGGACTGGACCGCAAGGAGATGGTGGGCATGATGGTAGGAAGGACAATCGAGAATGAATATCCGGAACGCCCCCGTGTTGTCGGAACGCCGCTGATGAAGGTGGAGCATCTGACAACGAATAAATTAAAGGACATTTCCTTTACCCTGAACCGGGGAGAGATCCTGGGATTTGTGGGGCTGGTAGGGGCAGGCAGGACGGAGATTGTCCGTGCGATCTACGGTGCGGATAAGGTAAAAAGAAAAGAAATACAGATCGAAGGGGAAACGGCAAAGATAACAAGTCCCCGGGACGGCAAAAAATACGGTATGGCGTTTGTGCCGGAGGACCGTAAACAACAGGGACTGGTACTTCCTTTTTCCGTGGAGTCCAACATTTCCATGGCGAGTCTGAAAAAGCTGAAAAAGGGTGTTTTCCTTTCGCCGGATAAGGAGCGGAAGATGGCGGACGGCAGGATCAGCGGGCTGCTCATTAAGACGCCGTCCCCCACATCCGCTATCGTGAATCTATCAGGCGGCAACCAGCAGAAATGCATTATCGGAAGGTGGCTGGAGACAGAGCCGAAGATCCTGATTATGGATGAGCCTACAAGAGGGATTGATGTGGGTGCAAAATATGAGATTTATATGCTGATGAAAAAGGTGGTGGAGGCAGGCGGTTCCATTATCCTGATCTCATCAGAACTGCCGGAAGTGCTGAATATGAGCAATCGCGTGCTGACGATAGCGGATGGGCGCATCACGGGAGAATTTGATCCGGAGAAAGTATCCGCACAGGAAATTATGAACAGGGCGATAGGTTAGGAAAGAAAGGGAAGAACAGATGGATGCAAAAACGCACATCGGATATTTTGTAAAAAATAATCTGGTTTTAGTGACAATTATGATATTGACGACAGCGACTGCCCTGATAGAACCCAAGTTCCTCACGGTTGCCAATCTGGGAAATCTGATGAACCAGTTCGGACCTTTAAGCTTCGTTGCGCTCGGTATGACGTTAGCGATCATAGGGGGATTCATTGACCTTTCCGTGGCAGGCATTGTGTCATTGTGCGCAGTGTTTACCATTTCCATGATTGATGTGCTCGGACAGGGCGGCGCATTGATTGCGGGGTTGATGGCAGGCGCGGCGATGGGACTTTTGAATGCGTTCATTGTTGTGAGCTGCGGTGCGCTGACGCAGGCAAAGGCACTTTTTATTACATACGGGCTCAGTGCGGTATACAGCGCTGCAGCCCTGCTCTACACAGACGGGGCGACACAGCACATGTCGCATCTGACGTCACGGACGGATCTTTTCAGAGCGGTCGGTTCCGGCAGGGCAGGTTTTATTCCGGCGTCCTTTTTACTGTTTATCGTCATTATGGCGCTGCTTCATATTTTCCTTGTGCGCACACAGACAGGACGTGAAATCTGTCTGACCGGCGCCAATATCACAGCGGCGGATCTTTCCGGCATACCGGTGAAAAGGCGCATTACACTTGTGTTTGTTTTATCAGGCATGTTATCCGCTTTCGGCGCGATTGTGCTGTTTTCCCGTATCACAACGGCGTCACCGCTGCTGGGGGCAAATTATGAGACAAATGCAATACTGGCAGTAGTGGTAGGCGGTACATCTCTGGCGGGAGGGAGAGGAAGCGTGGTCAGGACGATGCTGGGCGTCATGCTTGTGATCTTATTGTCCAACTGCCTGAATCTTTTAGGCGTATCAACCTATCTTCAATCGGTATGTAAAGGCGCGGTTCTGATCATTGCGATCTGGCTCGACAGGCGCAGGGCAAAGTGAGGTGAAAGATTGAAAATTTAATTTTCAATCGCGAGATTTGTGTCTGCGCATTGCTTGACACAAACTCGGTTATGCGCAAAAAAATGCGCAGAAATGGAGTAAAATATGAGTGTTGTCACAAAAATGGTAAAAGAAATCGAAAAACGCAAGGCGCTGACAGCGATACTGCTGATGCTGTTTATGATGCTGTTTTTTGACACTAGATTTTATACGGCTTACAATCTGCTGGATATGCTGAACTCAGCGGCAATCCTTGCAATGCTTGCCTTCGGGGTAACGATTGTGATTATATGCGGCGGGTGTGATTTTTCCATTGGATCCATGATGAGCCTTGCGGGGATCATTACGATTAAACTAATGGATCATATGCCTCTGGGGATCGCTATTGCTGCTGCGGTTGCCTGCGGGGCGCTGGTGGGCTTCATCAATGGATTTCTGGTAGTGAAACAAAAGACAGAGCCGTTTATCATCACCCTTGGCATGGGGATGCTGTTAAAGGGAATCGCCCAGCAGATTACGGATGCGCATCCGGTTCCGGCGAAAAATCTTTCCTATATGAAGATCGCGAACGGAAAGCTGCTCTTTGGAATACCGAATCTGATCATTATTATGGTCGTTATGCTGCTTCTGTTTTACTATATTCTGCGGTATACGTCTTTTGGAAGGAACTGTTATGCGGTGGGCGGTGATTATAATGTGGCGTCCCAGTCCGGTATCCGGGCGGAGAAGATCAAATGGTCGGCATTTGTGATCTGCGGCGCTATGGCGGCATTCTGCGGCGTGCTGCTGTCATCGAAACTGAATACGGGATCTTCTATTTACGGGGATTCCACGGCATTGTCCGTCAACTGCGGATGCGTTGTGGGCGGCACATCCTTTGCGGGCGGCGTGGGAGGAATCCCGCAGTCTTTTATCGGGCTGCTGGCGATACAGGTGCTGGAGAATTGCATGAATATGCTGGGTATCAATGCCTATGTGCAGCAGGTCTGCGAGGGGGTTATCATTCTGCTGATCCTGTGGTTTGATAATTATACGCAGAAGCGGAAGGAAGAGGCAGTATGACGGGAAACAGGAGATAAAGCAATAAAAGCTCTGGCGGAGAAGAAGCGGGGAAGGAGCGGAAAAGAGGGGAGCAATGTATCTTGCTATAGACGGCGGGGGAACGAAAACGGAATATCTGCTGGTGGATGAGGCGTTCCGGACTGTGGAGCGGTATTTTGGGGGCTGTGTAAACCATGATTTTCTGGCGGATGGCTGGGAGGGAACCAGACGGGAGCTGCAGCGGGGAACGGAGGCTGTGCTTGCAAAAACAGGTTTGCAGATCTTCGACATTAAAAATACGGTGGCAGGCTTATCCGGTGTTGACAACGGCAGGGATCAGGAGCAGATGGAGGAGATATTCCGGGAGATCGGATTTACGGAATTTTTCGTCTGCAATGACGGTTTTCTGGCGGTCTGGGCAGAATGTCCGGCGGGCGTCGGGATCGCATATAACTGTGGCACGGGTGTCTGCTGTGCGGGGATCAGCGAAGCAGGCCGCATGGAAAAAACGGCGGGGCTGGATGCGTGGTCCGGGGATGCGGGCGGTGGAATCTGGATCGTACAGAATGTGTTCCGGCTTGTTTACAGCAGTGCGGTTTTATACAGGGAAGAAACACCGCTTATGACAGCGTATAAGAGGAAGTTTTCGCTGGAAACGGAGGATGCCGTTTTAAATTCCCTGGATATGCTGAAAGATCCGGCGGGATATCCGGAATGGTCGAAAAATGTCATAACACTGTTTTTTGAGAGGCTGGAAGCGGGAGATCAGGAGGCGCTCGGGCTGGCACGGCAGATGGCCCGTTGTGCGGCGGAAAATATAAGGGCGGTTATGAAGCGGCTTTCGTTTTCCGGGGAGCCGGTGACGGTAGTCCTGACAGGCTCTGTTCATACAAAGGCTGCAAATGAAACATATCTGACGCTGCTTGAAGAGAGAATGAAGGAGGAGGTTACGGTACCTTTCAGGCTTGTTATGGCGTCAAAGCGGCCGGTGGAAGGGGCGGTTTTAAAGCTGAAAAAGCAGGCCGCAGGTTAGATTTGTCGCGCCGATAAGGAAGAACTCTGACAATCATCAGGTTTGATGGCTGGAGGGGTTCTTTTTTGGTGGCATTTTGTTCAGGCTGACAATAATTGTAGCGGACAGGCTTCTAAATGCAAATGAAAAGAGAATATTATATCTTGTATATGTAACTTTCGTACTGTCAGATGACGCAGACTGGATCAGACTGGTTTCAACGGTGAGTATGGCCGGGCTGCTTTCTGCCCTGACATCTTTGGCGGGATTGCCGGAAGTGCAGAAAAAGTAAAGGGGGATATTTATATGGTAATCGGAATTAATTGCGGGCATACGCTGGAAGGGCCGGGCGCTGGCGCGGTTGGCGTGATTAAAGAATCAGAGCACACGAGACTTGTCGGGAATGCGCTGATGAAAAAGCTTACGGATGCGGGTGTGGATGTGGTAAATTGTACCGTTGACAAGGCGGTATCACAGGAGGCATATCTTGAAAAAGCAGTTCAGACTGCCAATCAGGCGGCGGTGGAACTGTTTATCAGCATTCATTTCAACGCGTCAACGGCGCATAATGCGCAGGGAACGGAGACTTATACATACGGGGGCGAAAAACATGCTGCCGCACTTGCGATTTGTTCGCATCTTGCAAAGCTGGGATTTTCAAATCGCGGCGTGAAGGATGGGAGCGGACTCTATGTGATCCGCAGGACGAAGGCGCGGGCGATACTGGTGGAAGTGTGCTTTTGTGACAACGGGAAGGATGTGGAGATTTATGAGCGCGCGGGTTTGCAGAATGCAGCAGCAGATGCGATTTACAGGGCGCTATGTGAGACTGTGATCGGAAAAGAAGAAAAGGAAGAGAGCGATAAAGAAAAATTTATGGGTACCGTGGGGGAAATAGCAAATGCGGACTGGAGGGCGCGCAGGATTGTGCTGCCGTCTGTGGTGGTTGCGCAGGCGATCAAGGAGTCGGCGTGGGGAACCTCTGAACTGGCGAGGAAAGCGAAAGCCCTGTTTGGCATCAAGCGCAATGGCTGGAATGGAAAGATATATGTGAAAGATGCCCTGGAGCAAAATGCGGACGGAAGTTATTATACAGTGGAACAGACACAATGGCGTGCGTATGACAGTTGGGAAGAGTCTGTTTACGATCATAATACATACATAGCTGAAAGAAGCACGGACGGAGGAAAAACACTGCGGTATGCGCCGGTAATCGGGTGTACGGACTATACTCTTGCGGCGCGGTATTTGCAGGAGTGCGGCTACGCGACGGATCGAAGCTATGCGGAATCCCTGATACATGATTATATTGAAAAGTATCGACTTACAGAATTTGACGGATAAGCAGATTTTATTATGTCAGTGATACCGGATAATGATATTAAATTAAATTTACACTTAAATGACGACGGCTCTAAAACAGCTTCCTGCCTTTCGTGTTTTAAGATAAAAATACGTTTGCTGCCTTGACAATACTTTGATGACGTTATAAAATTGAGCAAATGCTTAATTTCAAGGAGGCAATTTTGGATAAAGGAGATGAAAGAAAGAAACAGCTCTTAAGGATTGCACTGGATGTATTTATAGAAAAAGGCTACTACGGTACAAGTACCCGTGAGATTGCAAGAAGGGCCGGTGTCAGTTCCGGTTTATTATTTCACTATTTCAGCAATAAAGATTGTATTTATCTTGCGCTGGTGAAAGTTGGCGTTGAAGAAATGAAAATTGATACAGAAACAGCAATGAATGCACCTCGTGAGTACCTTTTTCAGACGATAAAAAATACGTTTGAACAACTGGAAAACAATCCCTTTTTTGGGAAAATGTTTGTGTTTATGGATAATGTGCAGCATACAGCGGTCAATGAAAAGGAGATAGAGCGGCTTTTGGAATCGGCAGATATTTGCAGGCAATGGAGTCCTGTTATCTTAGAGGGACAACGCCGCGGTGAATTTCGCGAGGGAAATTCACATGCATTATGTGTTGCTGTTTTTGGCGCCATACAGGGAATTGCGCAGGAAAAAGTCAGAATCCCAAACACACCATTGCCCCAAATAGATTGGCTTATGGACATGATAGTTAGTCGCAGCAGATAACCTGGTGATGCTATGAGAACAAAAAGTTATGATGATTTATTTGATGCATATATTCAGAAAAAAATGATATATGAAAGCGTAGTCCTGATTGAAAACGGAACAGGAGAAACTATATTTTGTAAAACTTACGGGGGAAAAACGATAAATAGTCCGATAGTAGCTGCAAGCATAACAAAAATGTTTACTGCTGCATGTATTTTTACGCTCATTCAAAGCGGTTATCTGACACTGGATGATAGTCTGTCAGATTTTTACGAACCTGCTTATTTAAAGGGATTGCACGTTTATAAAGGCAAAGACTATTCTTGCGAATTGAAAATATCAGATTTACTTTATCAGACGAGCGGATTGGCAGATATTTATGAGGAGGGAAAAAATAATATAAAAAAGCAGGCTGTCAGATCCGACACATTTATTACTTTTGAAAAAAATATTGCGTTAACAAAAGAAAAAGAAGCGCATTTCCCGCCTGGTTACAAAATGAATGCCCACTATGCGGATATTAACTATAATATACTGGGCGATATTATTGAGAAAGTTACAAAATGCCCGTTAGAGAGTGTGTTTGAAAAATACATATTTTCAAAAATACACATGTCTGAAACTTATCTGCCTGTCTCGGAAAAAGAACATATACCTATGGTCCGCTATGGAGACAGGCAGTTATACAGACCGCAATTCATAATGAGCAGTAAGGCAAGCGGCGGTTGCATTACAACTGCAAAAGACTTAATGATATTTATACAGGCTTTTTTTCACGGTGACCTTTTTGACAAGAAAATGCTTGATTTAAAACGGTATAGAAAATTACAGATGTCTATGTTTCCGATCTGTTATGGAAGCGGTTATATGAGAATAAAAATGGGCGGATTTTCCACTTCTTTTTTGGGACAGGGTGATTTGACAGGTCATAGCGGGTCAACCGGCTCATTTGCATTTTATTATCCGGACAAAGATCTGTTTTTTGTCGGGGATTTTAATCAAATGAAATATCCTGCACTGCCCGTAAGGTTTGTGATGCAGCTTGCTATGTCTGCGCCATAAAGTTGGGTGTTTTATATTAAGGCATATTATTTTAGAAATATTCCACGGACTTCTCAGACTTCTTCCTTGCCATCTTCTTTAGGCAGTTCAACATCTTTCACTACCTCATCAATGAGCTTTGCAAAATCCACGGCGTTTTTGGAAGTGATAACAGGTTTTCCTGTTTCTGCTTCCAGAGCCTGCCTTGCAATTCCCGCCACCCGTCCACCACGGCGGGCAACCTTTTGATTTTCTGCAAAGGTAGTCGGCTTTTCTTCTTTGGATATGTCGGTGGTGGAAGTTTCCGCAAGCATATTCAGGATAAGCTCTGTCGTACTCATGTTGTCACGCAGATTTTGTTTTTTCAAACCTTTCAGCTTTTTATACTGCTGTGTGTTCATTCCAGACCAGGCCCGTGTAATCTCATTGGTTAAGATTGCATATTCTTTGCCCTCTGTTACACCTCTGTCCTGCCATTCATCAGTCAGCTCCTTACGAACCTGGATAGCTTGTAACCGCTGATTTATCCATTCTCGCGTGTAGCCTTTTTGCAAATATGTAGCAAGGGCACGGTCAATCGTAAGCTCCGGGTCAATGGTTTCCTCAATCCGTTCTGCACCGACAGCAGCTAACCATGCCTTAAAAGGCTCTGCTTTTGGTGAGGGGATTGACTGAATGAGCCTTAATATTCCCGCTAAGGCAGCTGCTTGTATTTTTCGTTTTTTCCCATCTGCCGCAACCATTTGAACTGGGGTACAAATTGTACCCCACTTGCTGTTAAGCTCTGGGTCACGGCTTCTCATTTTTTTGATATACTGTTTTGGGTCAACGCTGTCCGTCAGTACAGCCACCACATCCACAACCGAGAAATACCATTCTTCCTGTTCCTCGTCCCAAGCGGTGCGGATTTTTCTATCTTCAAATAACTGAATTTTATCGTTTTCCATATATAAAAAATTGTCCCTTTCTGGCAACGGTTTATCTGACAGCGGGATTGTGACCTGCCTGCCCGGAAATTTTAGTAACATTAGTATAACACTTTTTTTCAAATGATAATACTGCTTCAAAATACTTGATCGGATGCAGGCTCCATTTCCTGATGATGTTCTGATCTGTTTTTTGTCGGGGATTTTAATCAAATGAAATATCCCGCACTGCCCGTAAGGTTTGTGATGCAGCTTGCTATGTCTGCGCCATAAAATAATGTGCGGAAAAAGAGAAACAGGGGGCACGCGCCCCCTGTCACTATTTTCCCCGATACACTGGACAGACCTTTTTTTGAAAATATTCCGCATTTAGAATTTCTTCAGGCTTTTCAGTGCATCGGGCTTTTTCGGATTATGGTAGAGAAAGGTACATGCCGAGTTGGCTCCCGCATGAGCAGAGAGCAGGGCAGCCCGCTCCAGCATCTTTAAGCCGAATTTGGTGTTGTTGGTAAGCTTCTGTGTTTTCATAGTGAGTTCCTCCATTCGTAAATGTTTTGTCTTTGGTAATTACTGTAAACTATACCTTATATCCGCTCTAAATGCCGATCGATGTAAAAATTACGGGTTTTCTTGTAATATTTCCCGTTGACAGAGCATGACGGATACCCGGAATATTTGTTCTCCATGGCTGATGGATAGTTCTCCTGCATACTTTTCTGCCGTCCGTTCCACTGACAACAGGCCGATCCCGTGGTCACCGGTTTTGCTGCTGCGGAGTTTGCCGCGGCTGTCCAATGTGACTTCCCCATTGTAAGGATTTTCCACTGTGATAAGAAGGACGCCTTTCACCAGCCGTACCGTCAGGCGGATCCATTTGTCTTTTTCTTCCGCAAGCTGTCTTGCTGCTTCCAGCGCGTTGCCCAGCAGGTTTTCCAGAATAATACACAGATCTGTGCCATCCACGAAAAGCTCCGTCGGCACATCGAGCTGACAGTCCATCCGTATGCCGTCCGCGGAGGCGGCAGCGCGCTTGTAGTTGACCAGCGCGTCCAGAGCCAGATTTCCCGTTTCTGCAGTCTTGTGTCTGTGCAGGCTGTTCTCCTCGAGCATTTTTTCGATTTCTTTTTTTGCTTCTTCTGCCTTACCGGCATCCAGCAGAGCGCACAGGGCGATCAGACGGCCTTTCAGGTCGTGGCGCAGGATGCGGGTTTGACGGTAGGCTTCCTCGCGTTCGGCAGCCTGCCTGACACAGAGGCGGATTTCCTGTTCATAGGATTGATTTTGTCTTTCCATCAGAGCCTGTGCGCTCATCTTGTCGTAAACGTCAAAGATTATATAATTGATCAGGACGATGAGAACGGAGAGGAAGTAAAAGAAAGCCGTCATCCCGCTATGGAGGGTGATAGCATAGGCAAAGTATGTGATGAGCATGGAGGAGGCAGGAATAAAAAAGAGTTTGACCCAGTGACGGAAGGAGAGGGGAGCGGTATAATCCCAGCCCTTCCATCGTTTATACATCTGGATGATGATATACATAGCGATCGTTGAGATAAGATTTCCAACGACAAACGGGTCTCCCTCCATTGCAGCCAGAAGGATACTCTGGGTGACTACCTCTACTGTCATCCTTGATGCGTGATAGATGCAGGAGCGAAACAGGGCTGTCCTGACATCCCCACAGCCGTAGGCGAACAGGAGCGATGCCATCAGCGTGATGTTGCCAAAGAGCGTGAGCACAGGATATTTTGAGTTGGAGAACATAACCAGATATAGAAAGAGGATGTAAACGGTCCATGCGGCGTACCGGAATGCTTTATGGTGTGCCGCTTCCCTTCGGAAAGAAGCCAGATAGGTGTGGATGATGTGTACCGCAAAGAGTACCATCAGCACATCAAGAAATAACGATTCCTTCATTTTTCATCCCCTTTTACACCTGCCAGTGCTGCGAACTTTGCCTTGGCAGCTTTCCGGCGGTCTTCGCTGATCTGAATGATCCTGCCGTCCAGCATTTCAATTTCTGTGGCGGACATTGCCTTTATGTAGTCAAAGTTTACGAGAAAGGACTGGTGTACCCGCAGGAAGCGACCGTTGAGGGAGGCCACCTGCTTTTCAACATCGTTCATTTTTCCATAGAAACAGGTCTGTCGTAAATTCGCGGTTTCCGTATTCCAGCGCGGCTGATGGATGTTAATGATTCTGCCGCTGCTCTCAAAGTAAGTAATCTGGTCAAATGGAATCCGGTGGAGCGCTTTCTTATAGGAAAAAGTAAAGTAACCGGTTCGCTGTCTGATCCGCTCGCAGGCAGAAAGGAATACTTCGAGGAAGGCCGTTTCGTCTATCGGTTTTGACAGGAAGCGAAAGGGCTCTGTGCGAAACAGCTCCTTCAAGTGTTCTTCGTGGATTGATATGTATACGAGCAGCGCAGGAATTTCCGCTTCCCGCAGAGTCAGCGCGGCCCGGATGCCATCCATATCCTTCATTTCGATATCCAGATAAATGAGATCAAAACACATTTGCTGTTTCGTGACAGCCTTGACAATGGCGGAACCGTCAAAGAACACCTCGCAGTTGATATCCAATCCCCGTTCAGCCGCGATCCGGCGCAGGAGTTGTTCTACGATTCCGGTAAAGGCTTTGTCGTCGTCGCATATGGCAATGTTAATCATTCATGGGTTCCTCCCGGTTATCTTTTGCGCGGTGATCCAGTGCATACTGACAACACTGGATGACCAGTTCATTAAAAGAGATTTCTTCTTCGTGTGCAAGGGCTATCATCCGGCTGTTCAGCTCTTCCGTAAATCGGATTGTTTTGGAGACGTTAGCTTTTGCATGTGGTTTTTGAATTACGAACACGGCATTCACCTCTGAATCATAAGTTATGTTATTAATATAACCTGTCGGGGTGATAAATAATATAACTATAAACACAATTGCCTTTGGTTGCATAAAATGGTATCAAATTGTGGTTGCTTTCTGCGGGATGTTTTTTATTATATAATGGAGTATAATATAGCAAAAAAACATGTGGATCAATTATATTCAGGCAAGGATCCGGCAGGGATCCGTACAATTATGAAACGGTAAAGTGTGGGAGCCGGAAAGCACATCAGGAGAAGTTATGGAAAAAATAGCGAATAGAATTGCGCAGATACTGGTGAGGGAACATGTGATCAATGAGTCCGTGCTGGAAATTTATCAGTATGGCCTTATAAGAATGCTGGAAATTGGCGGAGCGGTGTTTACAAGTTTTTTGATATGTCTGGGTCTGGGGATGGTAAAAGAGGGAATTATTTTTTTCATTTTCTTTATGCCCTTGCGTTCCTACCTTGGCGGGTTTCACTTGCAGAAATATTGGCAGTGTTACATAATGTCATGTTTGACGCTGCTTGTCGTTTTGTTAATAACCAGATATGTACCACTTGACATGCGCGTGTCTGCCGGCATTATTGTGCTTGCTTCTATCGGAATCGGACTGGCTGCGAAACGGGAACAGAGTGAAGCGGAGAGCAGAAGGTATGCGTGGGTGGTCTGGGGTGTTTTGGTGTGTCTGCTGTCGGCAACGGGTTACTGTCTGATCCGGAGACAGGAGGCGCTGCTTGTCCTGCTGTGCTGTGTTGCGGTGATTGTTCTGGTCAGCAAGGTGGGGGAGTGGCGTTTGAAAGGGCGAGAGAAATTTTGACAAATTTCTACAATATTACAGTGTAAAAAGTTGACACAAGGTACGAAAATGGGTTATGGTATAGGGGACTACGACGCGTGGTCTTCTGTGCCATATTTTTGTGTGGTTTGTGGTGAGGGATTTGGTTCAGGCGATAAGAAGTAGTTTGTATGGGAAGGATAATCGGGAGTTATCGGTTGGATTATAATGCGCAAAATACTGTGTGAAAAAGTTTTCTGAATACATTGTGTGAATTAAAGGGAGAAACTTATGAGAAGCGAATTGGAGTATAGTTTCAGAATAAGGCGAATCGAAAAAAGTACAGATGCTGATTACGCCGCCGCCCTTAAAATCTATAATGAGACAACACCTTATGAAATAAAAACAAACACAAATGAGATTACTCAATGGTTAGATCGAAAAGAAAATATACTCTCATTTGAGCCTATGTTTTTTGCGCTGTATTTTGCAAATACACTTTCCGGGTTTGCGATGATAACATATATTCCTTCACAGCGTATAGTTATTTTGGAATATATTGCACTTGCGGCTCAGTATCGGGTAAACACAGTATTTTTTACCTATATTACTTTATTAGAAAGTTATCTGAATGCAAATCAATATGATGTTGCATTTATATTAAATGAAGTGAGCAATCGACGGAATGGCAGTGATATTGATAAAGAGAGCCAGATTTTTTCTAAACTGCTCTGTATTGAAGGTTATGGAAGATTAGATGCACTTTATCTTACACCGCCGCTTGGTACTAATAATTATGAAAGCAGCTTTGAAGCGTTTCTTTTTGTTAAATCTGCAGGCAATATTCATACTTTGGAAAAACAGACATATTTAGATATTATAAAAGCGATCTATTTTGATTATTTTCTCACATGGTATACATATGTCCTTCCACAAAATGAAACAACGCAATATTCTGAAATACTTAATAAATGTTTTGAGAGTATTTCAAAAAAACTTAATACTTTAACGACTGTTCCGGTTGTTTATTCCGAATGTCCAATCCTGCGGTATAATAGTCAGACTTTAAAAACAAGCGGGTTACCACCAACCGTACAGAAAAAGCCCAAAACTTTGTTATATATTATTATCGCAGTATTATTAATAACTTGCCCGATTATTATTGTCATCTGCTACAATTATATATTATCTCTCTTTTCTATTTCCATGGGAGCGGTAAGCAATATTATTGGAAATTGTCTGGGTGCAATTTTAACTGCCGGTGTAACGCTTTATATTGCAAAAAAGAATCTATAGTTTCTTACAGCGGATGATAAAATTATTAGCATGAGCAGAAATTTGTGGAACTTTACGAGCGATCCAATCCAATCGTGCATACTTTGCAGCTTTCGCGTCATCACCGCAAAGATGTAAAGCAAATGAACTGAAAATTTGAAAGGCATATATGTTTTCTATGTAGAAAGAATTGGCCTTTAGCAACGATTTTATATATGGCAATGAATAAAGCCATTGCTGGTGATCCTGACCTTGAAATTTCACTGTTACAATGCCTGCTGATTTGGTATATACAGGAGTGCCTTTATATTCATATCCGCCGCTGTTTTCAAATTCTAAAATTAGCATTCCATTGGGTTTCAGAACTCGTGAAAATTCGGTAATTGTGGCACTTGCATCGCAGTAATTAATGACACTGCCAACACAAATGATTCTATTAAACACAGATGCGGTAAATGGCATATCTTCTATACTCGATATGACAGCATCGGGAATTGATTTCAGTTTTTCAGCCGCAATATCTACATGAGTCATATTACAGTTAATATTATATGAGTTTCCTCCAGAACCTGCATTTAAAACGTGTTCCTGAGCAGAAATATTTAATTTTGACAGATATTTATTAATTTGGTTATAGGACCATTGATGCCAATGATCGGCAGGTGCCCATATTGCTGGGGTTGTATTATAAAAATCCCGGACTTCATTTAAATCTAATTTATTCACGATTTTCTCCTGTTTCAACCCAAATCCAACCGATAACTCCCGATTATCCTTCACCCACCCAAAAAGGCAGTCCCACAACCGGACTGCCTCTTACCTGTCATACCTGAAAATCCTTTCTTGGATGCTTCGTGGCAAGAATATTTCTCTGTTTAGCCACCGAGACATGCGTATATATCTCGGTGATGTTGATGGAACTATGCCCAAGCATTTCCTGAATATAACGGATGTCCACATCCGCATCCAGAAGGCTTGTTGCAAAAGTGTGGCGGAACATATGCGGGGTGATGTGCTGCTCTATGGATGCCAGAGTGGTATATTTGTTGATCATTCTGCGCACGGCCTGATCGGAGAGCCCTTTTCCGGAGCAGTTGATAAAGAAGTTGCGGCAGGACTGCCTTCTGTCACGGAAGTTTTCGTCGTACTCTGCCAAAATACGGATGACCGCCTCGCTGCCGATCTGTATGAGGCGCTCCTTGCGCCCCTTCCCATAGATGAGGACGGTTCCGTCGTATAAATTCACATCGCTGGCTTTTAGTGAGCACAGCTCTGATATTCTCATGCCGGTTGCGAATAGCAGTTCCGCGACTGCGGCGTCTCTCAGGGCGTTTTGCCGTTGGTGGGGAGTTACGGCGATCTGGTGCTGTCTGTATATGGTGGATAAAAACAGCTCGACCGTGTGCAGGGGTATGGTTTTGGGCAGTATGACAGGCTCGCGGAAGCGGATGCGTATTTTATTGAAGGGATTGCAGTCGATCAGTTCCTTGTATTCCAGATAGTGAAACAGCGCTTTTAAGGATGCTATTTTACGCTTGGCAGTTTTGGGTTTGTACTGCCCGTGCAGGTGGGCTATGTACTGTTCTAATGTCTCAGAGGTGATTTGCTCAACAGTGGAATGGGGTGTCTGCTCTGAAAACTGGCGCAGATCAATCTGATATGCTCTGAGTGTTTTTGTATCAAGACGTTTTTGAGAATCACAGTATTCCAGATAGTTTTTGATGCATTCGTTTAGTGTATTCATTGTTCCGTCCCTCCTTTGTATTTTTACGGTGTATATGATAATATTAGTTTCAACAGCGAAATATTTCCACCGGACATCTGGGAATCTGCGGGACAGCGGGAGACGATGCAATGATAGACAAAAACAACTTTCATCCTCTGAATTATATAAAAAAGGAGGAATACTCCGGCAGTATGGAGGGGATGCGTTATCTATTAAAAAAAGTAAAAAGCGGCGGGGAGGACGTGATCCGGGTGACCGTCTGGCCGGAGCCTCTCGGGATATACCGCACGCCTGATGAAATGAAAACTTCGACGGAGGTGCCCCTTACCGCAGAGGGGGTGGAACAGGCTGCGGACTGGCTCAACGACCAGTACGAGACGAGGAAGGATTACTGGCTGGAAAGCCTGCATAAACCGTGGACGGAGGAGTGATTTTCCACAAGATTTACATAAATATTTGTTCATATTGTGGAAAATGTAGAAAAATCTTGCATTTTGGCAGAATTGCGTTATATAATGTGTAATGATAGTTAACATAAAGCTAATCGCGGCATAAGAGAATGAGGGGCTTGGAGGTAGCGATATGGCAGCATTGAATCTGAATGCGTTATTTTTTAATCACGAGATATCTTTTTGCAAGGTATATAATGCGGAGAGTAAAGACCAGTTGGAGAAGCTTTTGGTTTCCAACCGCATTTCCTTTTTTGTGGAATGGCCGGAACAGCATTTTTGGGAGCGGTTTTTCGGCGGTGTTGGAAAAGAGGTTTTTACCATACATATCAATGAAGCAGATACATCTCTTGCCAGAAATCTGGCGGAAGGGATTGAGAGCGTACAGATTGCGTCGGCTTAGGCGGGCTGTGATAATTTCAGAGAATGTGGTAAAATGACCCTGGGAGTTTTCCCGGGGTTTTGTTATGTGGTATATATGCGGAGACGAGAAAGGAATCAGAAAAATGGAAAAGAAACAGCAGCGGAGCCTCTGTCCGGTTTTCGGAAAATGCGGGGGCTGTCAGTTTGCAGACATGCCTTATAAAGAACAGTTAAAAAGGAAGCAAAAGCAGGTGGAGCAGCTTTTAAAGGAATACGGAAAAGTGATGCCGATGATCGGTATGGAGGAACCGGCCCATTACCGAAATAAAGTCCATGCGGTTTTTGCTTTCCAGAAGGGCAGGGGGATTGTCTCCGGGACTTATCAGGAAAAAAGCCACAGGGTGGTGCCTGTGGAGAACTGTCTTTTGGAGAACCGGAAAGCGGGAGAGATCATCCGGTCCGTGCGCGAACTGGCGAAGGCATTTAAGATGAAGGCTTATGATGAGGACAGCGGCTATGGGCTGCTTCGGCATGTGCTTGTCCGGGTGGGACATACCACGGGGGAAATTATGGTGGTGCTGGTGCTGGGATCACCGATTCTGCCGTCAAAGAAAAATTTTGTGAATGAGTTATGTAAACTTCATCCGGAGATTACTACGATTTTGATTAATGTAAATAATAAGAGAACCAGCATGGTGCTGGGCGAGAAAGAACAGGTGATCTACGGAAAGGGTTATATTGAGGACGAGCTTTGCGGCAGGCGGTTTAAGATATCCGCGAAATCCTTCTATCAGGTCAATTCCGTGCAGACGGCGGCGCTTTATGCGAAGGCGGCTGAGTATGCGCGGCTTACAGGAAAGGAAACGGTGGTGGATGCCTACTGCGGGATCGGCACCATCGCGCTTGCGGTGGCTGGGCAGGCGGGAAAGGTCATAGGCGTGGAGCTGAACAAGGATGCGGTGCGGGACGCAGTTACGAACGCCAGAATCAATCAGATCAAAAACGCTGACTTTTACCAGAATGATGCGGGACGCTTTCTGACCCAGATGGCTGAAGCGGGGGAGAAGGTGGATGTGGTATTTATGGATCCGCCCAGAAGCGGCAGCACAGAGGAGTTTCTGGATGCACTGCTTCGCATCGCCCCGAAGCGGGTAGTATATATTTCCTGCGAGCCGGAAACGCTTGTGCGTGACTTAAAGTATCTGACGGGGAAGAGCAGTTACCGGGTGCAGGAGATTACGCCAGTGGACATGTTTCCTTTTACGTCGAATATGGAGGTAATCGTAAAGCTGCAGCCTGCAGAAAAAGGAAGAAAATGATGGTCTGAACCATAAGATATTGTGGCTTGTGGGTGAAGTGGAGTTATGTAAACCAAAAGTGCAAACTGTGCCGAAAAATGTGCAATCTGTACCATTTCGGTAGAAAAACAGCTTCTTTTCTTTATAATGAAAAAACAACTGATTTTTTAAAGAAATGGAGTTGACACAAATGTACAGAAAGGATATCCTTAGCCAAGCCAAGCCAAGCCAAGCCAAGCCAAGCCAAGCCAAGCCAAGCCTTAGGTAAACTGCGTCCTTTTTTGCATGCCTGCTCCATAAGACAGTTATTACATAGCCGCTATCTCTACAGAACAGTATGTTCTTGTAGGGATAGCGGCTTTTTGCGATTTTGTCAGTACACTACGCAACGAGGAGGTATATCATTATGGATGAACAACGTGCATGGTTGAGAGCAAGGAGGAAAAGACGTCTGCGCATACTGGCGGTGATACTCTGCTTTTGTGTGCTGTTTACAACCTATCCTGATATTCTGGAGACCCTTTCCGTCTTTGCGTCGGTAGAATCGGAGCAGCCAGAAGTAACGTATATTTCTGATTTTAGGGCACTGTCCGAAAAAATCAGAGAGCAGACCGTTCCGGTGGGAACCACGCTTTCGGAACTGACACTTCCCGACACGCTGGAGGCAGTGGTGAGAGGGTATCAGTCTTCCGAAGATGGGGAAAAGTTTTCGAAGGATGACGTCAAAGAGGACACCGGGGAAGACAAAGCGGACGCTGGTGACGAGACGGCCAGTGACATAACCGATCCGGAGGATAACAGCAGCACAGAGGAGCCGGAGGGAGGCGAGCCGTCCGATACGGAACAGGAAGATACGGAAACAGACGGTGGGACAGAGGATAAGGATACAGATACCGGGGACGGAGAGGATGTACAGCCGGAGGATGGCGAAGAATCCGAGGGAACAGACGAATCAACCATAACAAATAACGAGGATGCAACCGACGCAGAAAACGGGGAAGGCTGCGAAAGGGAAAGTGCGCCCTCAGAGGAGCAGGGTGAGAGCGAGCAGGAAAGCGCGCTTTCGGAGGAACAGCAGGAAAGTGCAGCCGCACAGGAAACCCATACCGTCACGATGCCGGAATATCTTGCGGAAAATGTGATCTCGGTACAGACATTGGAAAACACATCGACTGAAGAGCAGGAAGAAACACAGGCAACGCAGGAAGAGGAAACGGTCACGATAGAGGGCATTGTATGGCAATCCGAGCCGGAGTATGCGGGAAGTACGGAAGGGACATATATTTTTACCGCCGTTGTGCCGGAAGGTTATGTATTGGCAGAGGGTGTCAGTCTGCCGCAGATCACGGTAACGGTAGAGAGCGGAACAGATGCCATGATACAGGCATTGCTTGACCGGATAGCGGCACTGCCGGACGGGGAGGAATACCTTGCCGCAGAGCCGGACAGGGACAAGGAAGAGGAAGGCTATGCGGCATGGGAAGAAAAGCTGTATGCGTATGCGGAGGAAGCCCTTGCCATCTGGGAGGAATATGAGACGCTGACAGAGCAACAGCAGGCACGGTTTTCCGAAGAGGCACTGGGGAAACTGAAAGTATGGGTGGAGATTGCAAAGACAGCCGGAGAAAGTGCACAGGTGATGGCAGCATTAGCCGAGAGCGGCGATTGCGGGGATGATGTGCATTGGACTTTCGACAGTGCGACAGGCGTGCTGACCATCAGTGGAAGCGGTGCGATGACTGACTATGCTGGGGCCAATTATAGTCCATTTTGGAGCAACAGTGATATCATAGAGGTTGTCATTGAAGATGGCGTGACGAGCATAGGGGATAGGGTATTTCTTGACTGTGATTCTTTGACGGAGGTGGAAATACCGTCCAGTGTGGCAAGAATAGGGGAGTACGCATTTCACGCATGTGATTCTTTGACAGAGGTGGAAATACCGGACAGTGTGAAAAGTATAGGGAGGCAGGCATTTTTTGGCTGCGAAAAGCTTCAAAGCATTAAAATACCGTTTGGTGTAACAAAAATAGAGCCTAGTACATTTAGTGGTTGTACAGCTTTGCTAAGTGTGAAGATACCGGGCAGTGTGACAAGTATAGGGGAGGGGGCATTTTCTGGTTGTAAGGCTTTGGAGGCCGTAACGATACCGGACAGTGTGACAAGCATAGGGGATACTGCATTTTGGGATTGTGAGGCTTTGAAGGCCGTAACAATACCGGGCAGTGTGACAAGTATAGGGGAGGGGGCATTTTCTGGTTGTAAGGCTTTGAAGGCCGTAACGATACCGGACAGCGTGGAAAATATAGGGTCGTGGGCGTTCGAGATATGTACTGGTCTGACTACGGTGAACTTTCAAAGGAAGGAGCCTCCAACAGCGGGTCAAGATATATTTGACTTATGTACTGGTATAACAGACATCCATATCCCCTCGTGCCAATACCAGGAGGGATATCGGGCGATCGCAGGGGGTGATGCTTATAAAGGTACAATAACAGCGTCCGAACATGAAGGGTTTACCTATACCGCCGCCGGCCCAGTGGTCACACAGAGATGTACATGCGGCATTAAATCCGCCACCGCAACGCTTTCCATAAAAGGGGGAGCGGACCAGGATTATACGGGAAGCGCGATCACGCCTGTGCAGGTCACTTACAGGGATGACTGGGTAGAGCAGGATGGCAATAAGCCGGGTGAGACTTCGATCCGCTATGAGGATAACATCGATCCCGGAACCGCAACGGCAGAGCTGACGATCGGAGGGGCAACGGCGCAGATTTCCTTTAGGATCGTGTGGAAGGACATAACGGCGCCCGACAAACCCGTCCTGCAAAACGGCGTGACCCTGCCCACAGCCTGGACGAAAGCACAGGACAAGATCCCGTTACAGCTGTCTGACGACGTGGGCGTGACCAAGCTGTCGGTGAGCGTTGACGGCGCCTCCTTTACAGAAGTAAAGGGTTTTCCGGGCGGCACAGGCAGCGTGTTTTATGACTACACGTCTGTCCTGGAGGGAGAGCATACTTATCAGTTTCAGGCAGAAGATGCAGAAGGCAACACTTCTGCTGAGAGCGACATATTTACAATAAAACTGGATCAGACAAAGCCGGAGATCGGCACGCTCACTTACGAGGACAAGGCCAAGGACTTTTTAGACTGGATCATCGGCAAAAAGAGCATGATCATCCATGTATCTGTTACGGATGAGTACCGCGGCGTGACAGGAAGCGGCGTGACCGAGATCAGCTGCACCTTAACGCCCAGAGGCGCAGACGGAGATCTGGACGAGGGCAGAGCGGCAGAAAAGAGAGTGACCGTGAAAGACGGCAAGGCGCAGATCACTTTTGATAAGGATTTTTGCGGGACCATCACCATAGGCTGTACCGACCGTGCGGGCAATGGGGCGGACAGCGTGACCGTCGGTACGACAGGCTCCGGCGGCGTGATCGTGGAAGACCGGGCGCCGGACATCACGGCGCTGGCGGACCGGAACCTGTCCGATACACAGCAGACGCAACCGGGCGGCGTGGTAGTTTCGGAAGGATACTATGCCTCTGCGCCTGCACTGTTGGTGACGGTCAAGGATGATACGGACAATGCGGTCACGGCGGGGCTGGATTCTGTTTCCTATCAAGTCGGGGACAGCCCGGAAAAATCTGTCACCTTTGACAAGAGTACGTTACAGAAGTCGGCACAGGCCTCCTTTACCATCCCTGCGGCACAGATACCCACGGGAATGACACAGATCACGGTCACAGCCACGGACCATGCAGGAAACCGGGCGGACAAGCGCATCACGGTCAGAGTCAAAGGGCCGGAAAAACAGCCCGCTGCAGGGATGGATTACCAGGAAGAAAAACTCACAGGGCTTGTGCCGGGCGGGGAATATCTGATAGGCGGAACCGTCTGTACGGCGGATAGGGAAGGGAAGATCCCGATCAAAGAAAGCTGGACTGGCAGCACCATAAGCATTGTCAAAAAGGGCAGCGGCAGCGAGACTACCGACAGTCCGGCGCAGAGCCTGCCCATCCCGGCAAGACCGGCAAAACCCACACCCACAGGCGTGGATGTGAGTACGGCAGGGGGGACCGGGAAGCTGACCGGGCTGACAGCAAATGTCACCTACGAGGTCTCCACGGACGGCGGAAAGACATGGGTGAGCCGGAGAGCGGACACAAGCGGCCAGATCATAGGGCTTGCGCCCGGTACTTATATTGTGCACGTAGAAGCGGGAGCAGGCAGCTTTGCCAGTGAAAACAGCAATCCCGTAACGATAGACGCTTACAAGGTCAAAGTGACCTTTATGGCAAACGGGACAAAGTATAAAGAGATCACCGTAGATTACGGCACTGCCCTGAGAGACATCCCGGCTGCGCCGCCCAAAAAGGACGCGGGAGACCAGACCTATACAGGCGAGTGGTGCAGCGATGAGCAGGGCACCACCCCTGCGGTATTTACTAACATCACGGCGGATATGACCGTGTATGCCGTTTACACGAAGGCATACACCGTTACCATGCAGACAGGCACAGGCTATACCCTGTCCGCGCAGGCTGGCAGCAAAAGCCCGGTGAAAGAGGGCGGCAGCTTTACCTTCCGCTTTGCCTTAGCAAACGGCTATCAAAAGACCGACAGCTTTGCAGTCAAAGTAAACGGCACCAAAGTGGAACTGACGGCAGACGACGCCTATACCATCAGCGATGTCAGGGAGAACAAGACTGTGACAGTGGAGGGCGTTGCGAAGAAACCGGGCGGAAAACCGTCAAATCCCGGCGGTGGTGGAGACAAAGAGGATGGTGAGCCTAAACCGACACCATCTCCGTCAGAGTCATCGGATGATACGCCATCCACACCGCCTGTAAAACCGCCAGCGAAGGTCACACCGCCCGAACCGGGAACAACACCACTGGCGGCAGAAATGGAGCCGGAAGGCAGAAAACCGGGAACTGCGCCGGAACAGGAGGAGAGCAGAGAGCAGGAAGAAAGCGGAAAGACGAAAGAAGAGCAGGAACCGGAAGGAACAGATACAAAGGAGCCGAAGACAGACAGCGCGGATGCCGGACAGATTGAAAAGGAACTGCAAGTGGAAAAGAGAGAAGTTCAGATAGGAGACGGCACAGTTATCGTGACAGTTGTGTGCGAGGAAGAGAAGTGTACCGCAACTGTGGCGGATATCGAAAAGGTAGTGAGGGCAGTCCTGACGCCCGACCAGCAGGAGCTTGTAAACGGCGGCGAGACCATAGAGATTCGGATAGACGTGACGGATATTTCCGATCAGGTTCCTAAGCAGGATAAAGAAGTGATAGAAGGCGGCATCGAAGCATACAGGGAAGAGGTGCCGGGACTCGTACTCGGCATGTACGTTGACATCTCCATGTTTGTCAGAATCGGAGCGGGGGACTGGAACGCCATTACGGCAACAGATGAACCCATAGAAGTGGTGATTGGTATCCCCGAAAAACTGCAAAGCGGCAGCAGGGAGTTTTACATCATCCGCGCCCATGAAGGGGAGTATACTTTTATGAACGATCTGGACGATGCGCCGGACACCATCACGGTCAGCACGGATCTGTTCTCCAGTTACGCCATCGCCTATGTAGAGACGGACGGCGCGGAAGCAGACAGCGGGGCGAAATGTGGACTTTGTCATATCTGCCCGACATTTTTGAGAATATGTTACTTTATCTGGCTGACGGTTTTCATTGCAATGGTATTGATTATATATATCATATGGAGAAAGAAACGTCAGAAAGAAGAACAGGAAAAATAAAACAGAAACTATGGAAATGGAAAAGACGGGTAATGGGTATAGGACTCATTACTCTCTTTTCATGTATAGGACAGGCGTAAGGATTCCCTCCTCTGTCTATTTAAGATATGTGTATGAAGGGGACGGACGAACAGTCTGTGCGCAAACCGTTTCCAATTTGATTGTTAATATGTTATGATGAATAAAATTTAGTGAAACGGATTGGAGAATAGTATAATGTTGTTTTTAGAATACCCTAAATGCTCAACCTGCCAGAAAGCTAAAAAGTGGTTGGATGCGCATAATATCACGTATACGGACCGCCATATTGTAGAGAACAACCCTTCTTATGAGGAGTTAAAGATGTGGTATGAGAAGAGCGGTCTTCCGCTTAAGAGGTTTTTCAACACAAGCGGTCTTATGTATAAGGATATGCAGCTTAAAGATAAGCTTCCGATTATGAGTGAGGAGGAGCAGTTAAAATTACTTGCGACTAACGGAATGCTTGTGAAGCGTCCGCTTATTGTAGATCAAAGTATTGTACTTACCGGATTTAAGGAAACGGAGTGGGCAGAAAAGCTGCAATAAAAGTATCGTTGAATCTAAAATGGAAAATGGCAGCCAAGGCAGGAGAAAAAAGCAGGGCTGTTACAATGAGAAAGAAACATAAAACGAGAGGAGTGGCGAAGAATGGAGACACAAAAATATGAAAAAGAGTCCATTGGCGCAATAGGAAAAGAGGTTCCGAAACTTGGATTTGGTCTGATGCGGCTGCCGAGGAAAGGATTATCGATTGATATCCGGCAGACGGAGCAGATGGTGGACGCGTTTTTGGAGGCAGGCTTTACATATTTTGATACCGCGTACGTTTACCCCGGTTCGGAGGCGGCAGCCAAAAAGGCGCTTGTAGACAGACATCCGAGAGAATCCTATACGCTGGCAACGAAACTGAATGTGATGGCAGCGCCAACGGCAAAAATGGCTAAGAAGCAGTTTGAGACAAGTTTGGAGCGTACCGGTGCCGGATACTTTGACTATTATCTGTTACATGCTTTGATGGAGAATAACTATGCGAGATATGACAAACTGCACTTGTGGGATTTTGTAAATGAGCAGAAAGAAAAAGGTTTGATTAAGCATGTGGGATTTTCTTTTCATTCGGGACCACAGCTTTTGGAGAAACTGCTGCAGGAGCATCCGGAAGTGGATTTTGTGCAATTGCAGATTAACTATGCGGATTGGGAAAATCAATCCGTTACTTCGAGAGCAAATTATGAGGTCGCACGCAAATACGGGAAGTCCATTGTGGTTATGGAACCGGTAAAAGGAGGCGCATTGGCGGAGCCGCCGGCTGAGGTGCAGAAGCTGTTTAAAGAGTATCAGCCGGATATGTCTTATGCATCATGGGCAATTCGGTTTGCGGCGTCGTTAGACGGTATCCTCACGGTTCTTTCCGGTATGTCTGATACGCAGCAGATGGCGGATAATCTTTCTTACATGAAAGACTTCAAGCCGTTAAATGAAGAAGAGCAGAAAATTATTCAGGAAGCGCAGCGCATTCTCGGTAAATCTGCGACGATTCCCTGTACGGCATGCCGCTATTGTGTGGAAGGATGCCCGAAGAAGATTCCGATTCCCGAGATTTTCTCCGCCATGAATAAGCGTCTGGGAAGCGGGCAGCTTGCAGAGGCATCGGAAGATTACTTAAAGGCGACGGAAGGTAAGGGCAAAGCGTCAGAGTGTATAGCCTGCGGACAATGCGAGCGCGCCTGTCCACAGCATCTTGAGATTACGAAGCATTTGAAAGAATGCGAGGATGCTTTGGAAGCGGCTAAGTGAATTAGGTATTGAACCGGCGGACAAAGCGGGGCTGGAATTAGATATCGTAATAGATGTGACAGTGGTGTCAATGTGCCAGAAAACAACCGTCTTCATGGGAATAAATTACACCTACTGCCTGCAAGTAAGAATAGATAATCACTGTTCCTACGAATTTCATGCCCCGTTTCTGCAGGTCCTTTGATATTTGGTCGGATAAAGGGGAACTAACCCGATCATTTTCATAAATCACTTCACCGTTCGTCCAATGCCAGAGATAGTCGGCGAAGTTTCCGTATTCTTCTTGTATCTGACGAAAGACGCGGGCATTGCCAACTGCGGCGCGAATTTTCAGACGATTTCGGATGATTCCCGGATTTTGCCGTAGTTCGTCCATTTTTGTTTCATCATATGCGCATACTTTGGCTAAATCAAACCCATCGAATGCCTGACGGAATGCTTCCTGCTTGTTCAGGACACATTCCCATGAGAGTCCGGCCTGAAAGCATTCTAATATCAGCATTTCAAATAATTTGTGGTCATCGTGAACTGGCACGCCCCATTCCTCATCGTGGTAGCGAAGATAAAGCTCGTTGTTCGGATTTGCCCATTTGCATCTTGTTTTGCCGTCTTTCCATTCCATTCTGGCATCCTCCCCTATATAGGATAAATTTTTCCATGATGTATGTGTATATAATCTTAATTTTATCTTATCACAACAGGATGTTGTTGAACACTTTATATTGTCTTAATTGCTTTAAAACCGGCGAAGTATATAGTATAATTAAATTTATAATTTCTTGTGAAGAGCAGGATGGACTGCATATATACGGAGCAGATATACCAAGGAAAAAATGTCAGAATACACAGGAGGACAAAAGCATGGATAACAAGTTCAAGTGGATTCATTTGTCGGATTTTCATGCGGGAAAAGATAATTATGGACAGATTAAATTATTTAAGTATCTCCATGAACATATGAGACAGAATAAGGACATAGGCCGTATTCCGGATGCCGTTTTTATTACGGGGGATATTGCGAATAAAGGACAGGCAGATGAATATGATATGTTTCTTAAAGAGTTTATAGAGCCGTTATCTGAGATATATGAATCGGTACCTCGGATATATATTGTTCCGGGGAATCATGACATAAACAGAGAACAGTGCGAGCAGGCGGCGAAGGCATTGTATACTGTATTGGAGGAACCCGGCAGCAAGTTTTTTGACGCAGACGAGACAGGACTTCAGAAACGCAGGGAGATTATTCCGAGGTTCGAAAATTTTAATGATTTTGTGAGTAAAACAGGGGAAGATATATGTTTTCCGGTGAAGAGCATATTTAATGAAAAGGGAGCGTTTACAGATATTTTGCCTGTGGGACAGAAAAAAATCGGCATTATCGGTTTGAATACGGCATGGTTATCTAATTCCGATAAGGATAAAGAGAAGTTAACACCGGGTAAATATATTCTTGAGGAAGCGCTTGATGCTGTCAAGGATTGTGAATACAAGATTGTGCTTGGTCATCATCCGTTAGACTGGCTGCAGGGGGAACAGAGACAGCAGGTTACAACGCTGTTAGTTAAAAATAAAGCGATGTACCTTCACGGTCATATGCACAAAAACAGCGGAAATTTTCTGCTGGCATATCATATGGGTTCATTGATATTACAAAGCGGTGCGGCTTTTCAGGCAAGAGAGAACGAGAAATATTATAATTCGTTGCAATGGGGCGAGCTGGATTTACAAAGCGATGAAGTTACAATTACGCCTAAAAGATGGTCTGTGACAAGTCAGGACTTTATCATGGATTCACCTGACAGACTATTGAGGGGCCGCCACGAGGAAGGGCAGGACTACTGGCAGTTTCCTTATGTGCCAGAGGATTCGGCTGAGCAGTCTACGAAAGATGAGAAGCTGATAAAATCACTTACCGGATGGCAACATATTAAGCAGCAGTCTGACGGGAAAAGGGAACCGCCATCAAATGATGAGATACTGAAATATTTTGACGGCAAAGAACCGGATTATAAGTATATTTGTTCTTCCCGCATCCCTGCAAGAAAAATTGTTACGACCATTACTAAAGATTTTATCAGATGCAACGAAGAAAACGGAAGAAAATGCGGATTGATCATCGGCGCAGGCGGAGAGGGGAAAACAACGGTTTTACTACAGACGGTCAGAGAGTTGACGGAAAAATACCGCTGGCATGCACTCGTACTAAAATACTCAAGTAAACATACGGAGATTCCGATTGATAAGATTCTGCAGGCGACGGGGAAAGGAAACTGGATTATCTGTGCGGATGATTGTTTTCCGGTTGCCAATAAACTATTTGAACTGCTTAAAGAATTATCTAAGCAGGGAAGACGGCATGTTCATTTGCTGCTGTGCGTCCGTAAGATTGATTGGAAGAACAGCAAAGCAGATCAATGTTCATGGAATACTTATTCAAGCTATAGCCGCTATAAGTTAAGAGGAATTGAGGAAGAGGATGCGAAAGAAATCGTAACCGCATGGGCAGCTCTAGGGAAAAAGGGATTAGGTAAATTAAGCGATTTAAGCATACCGGAGGCAACCCGGAAATTGTGTTTGTCCGCTAAAGATGAGATGGATAAAGATGAGATGGATAAAGATGATTCAAATGAGGGTGCGTTACTGGGAGCCATGCTGACTGTCAGATATGGGGAAGAACTGGATGAGCATGTCCGTAACATGTTATTGCGGTTAAGGGAAATAAAGTTACAGAAGTCAAAAGGAACCTCGCTGCTTGATGTTTATGCCTATATTGCGGCAATGCATTCAGAGGGGCTGAATTTGTTATATAAAGAAGTCATAGCACAGGTGTACGGACTACGGCCGGGCGACGTAAGGAAATATATATTGGTTCCTTTAGGGGATGAGGCGGCAACCGCAGTGAACGGCGAAGTGGTCTATACAAGACATATTCTTATTGCAAAGGCGGCGCGGAAAATTATGGAGGATGAATTTGATTACGATTTCAATGAAATATTTATTGAACTTAGTAAGGCTGCCATGGACGTTATTATCGAAGTTGGAGTTAAACCGGAATACGTTGATTGGAAATATTTAGGAGATCACTTTTTTAAGAAGAATAATTGGCTGGCGTTTGAACTATATCGGAGCGTGTTGGAGAAGAGCCCTAAGGATCCTCAGATGACGGTGCATCTGTCCGGGAAATATAGAGAATTGAAGGAGTATCCGAAGGCATTGGCATTATTTGAGAACGAAGAGGAGAAAATTGACCACCGTTCGTTTTTCTGTGAATGGGCGTTGGTGGAAGCGAATGTGGGACAAAAAACAAAAAGTGTGTGTCTCTCCGCGCTGTCGTTATCAGATGAAATTGCAACAAAGCCGCTGGATAAAGAAACAGCCTGTAAAAATTTGCATGCAATCGCATATACATTTTATGAATTGTATTCACAAGATAGAAATGTTGACTATCAACGGGCGGCTTTGTCGGCAATCGGGCTTGGCGAGATGATTGACAAGAAAGATGCCAAAATCAGACAGTTTATTCAGAATACGTTTCCGGAATTTGCTCCTCAGGTTTTGGCGGAGGATATAAAATATGACGAGTGTCTGCAGAAGGGTATTGAGACTGCGGCGTTTAATGCGGAACTGAATTTTAAGAACTGGATTCCTCATATGGACACTTTAAGATTTGGGCAACTATTTGCATTGGCGGAGCAGTCTTATGATAAGAAACGGAAATAATGAATATGATTTGATCAGGGATATTGTTTGTACGCAAGGATACGATGAACAGGTATCTTCTGTCTTGTGCTCAATGCTTAGATACATGCGGGATGCGCATTGGATAGGCGGCTGTCATGCCGCCTGTTCTGTTATATATGTCGCGTTGTCCGAACTGGGATATCATGTTGAATTGTGTCTTGGAGAGGTTAAGGCGGGTGCGTTATATTTTGACCATTCGTGGATTATGCTGGACGGGAAAGTCATAGATATTGCCGTAGCGATGATTCCGGCAGGTGATTCCAATGCTTTAGGTCCTGTGATTTTAGATACGGATATTGGGACAAATCAGAGACATAAGCTGCAATATGGCGTATATAGGAGCGGACTGGATAGGGAAACAGAAAAGGTAAGAAACATGCCTTTCGTGGAATATATGGATAATTACCCCAAGGCTCAAGGCGGGTTGTGGGGAGTTCTTCAATTTGTTTTTTCGGGGGCGGAAGATATCAAAAATCTGAGAGAACATTATAAGGATACAATGAGACATTATGTAAGATAAGGGAGGGGAGCAAGTGTTCAAGAAGAGACAGGCAGAACGGCAATACGATTATGACAAAGAAACCCAGAAACCAATCTTAAAATGCAGCATATGTAACGGAGAGCAGATAGCCGGATTTAAAGATCTCAGGACCGGAAAATTTGAGGAAATCATGCTGATTCGAAATGATAGTGATCTTCGGGAATTTATGAATCGCTGTGGTGTGAGTAAAATATCGAAGGAATACTGAGATAACTCTTAGCCCGACACATCAAAGAAGTCAGCATATAGGCGGGTTTTTATTGACATGCAATCAGAAGATATTTTACAATATGACTAAGCTTGAAACAATATTGGGAGGTGCATATGGCTATTTACAAATGCAGTATTTGCGGTGCAATTTATGATGAGGAGAAGGAGGAGAGACCATTCTCTGAATTGGATGCCTGTCCCGTCTGCAAGCAGCCGTCATCTTGTTTTCAGATTGTATCGGGGGAAGATGAAAATAGGATCGGGAAGTCATATTCTGGAGAGTTAGATTATGATGAAGCGACAGCCCGGCGTGATTCATCCTGCAGATACATGGCAGAGATTCATGAGATGGCTGTGACGGGCAGAACGATCGGTGGGTCGATGAGTACACAAATGTCGATGCCGGGATGGGATGATATTCTTATGCTGGGAGCACAGCTTAATCCGCCGCCGTTAGATGACAATGCGGCAGTGGACACGACTACGGTGATTGGCAAACATGCTAAAAAGCCAATGGTACTCGACAGCCCGATTTATATATCGCATATGTCTTTCGGCGCGTTGTCGAGAGAGATTAAGGTTGCGCTCGCGCAGGGGTCCGCGATGGCTAAGACAGCGATGTGCAGCGGCGAAGGCGGTATCCTGCCGGAAGAGAAGCAGGCGGCATATAAATATATATTTGAGTACATACCAAACAAATACAGTGTGACGTCTGAGAACTTGAGAACTTCAGACGCTATCGAAATCAAGATTGGTCAGGGCACGAAGCCGGGGATGGGAGGGCATCTTCCGGGAGAAAAGGTGACGGCCGAAATTGCGGATATACGCGGTAAGAAGCAGGGAGAGGACATTCAGAGTCCAAGTAAGTTTCCGGAACTAAACAGTAAAGAAGATTTGCGCAGTATGGTGAATACATTGCGGGAACTATCGGAAGGACGACCGATCGGTATTAAGATTGCAGCCGGAAATATCGAGAGGGATTTGGAGTACTGTGTCTTTGCCGAACCGGATTTTGTTACAATTGACGGCAGGGGCGGCGCGACGGGGTCCAGTCCGCTATTTTTGAGGGAAGCAACGTCGGTTCCGACGATTTATGCATTATCGAGGGCGCGAAAATATCTTGATTCGGTACATTCGGATATTTCGCTTGTCATTACAGGCGGACTTCGGGTCTCGGCAGATTTTGCGAAAGCGCTTGCAATGGGGGCAGACGCGGTTGCGATTGCAAGCGCGGCGCTGATCGCTGCAGCGTGTCAGCAATATCGTATTTGCGGAAGCGGTAACTGTCCTGTGGGAGTGGCGACGCAGAATCCGGAACTCAGAGGACGAATGCAGACATCTGCGGCAGCGTCGAGAGTGGCCAACTTCCTGAATGTGTCGCGTAAAGAGCTGGAGACTTTTGCCAGAGTGACAGGTAATTCATCAGTACATGATTTGTCGATGGAACAATTGATCACATTGGATAGAGATATTGCGGAGTATACTGGTATTCGACATGCGGGGCAGCCGAATATTGCATTATAGTACGGTTTTATGCTATAATGAGTAATTGTATACGGGGCAGTCATAACGTAGCTCCGGAGCAGAATCGGGTAAGCTTTATGCTGCTCAGTTTTGGGAATTTTTGGGAAGGATAGTGCTAATGAACAAAGGGATAGTAAATACAAAAACGTCGCATTTTCTAATAGGAAGTTTTTGTGGTTTGATAGTTATCAGTATCGTCGTTTTTCTGGCGCTGGGCGTTTACATGAACAAGGCAAGCGAGAAGACGATTAATGCTGTGGGAGACTTATATATGACCGGAATGAGCGACCGGATTTCAGCTCATTTTCAAACGATTATCGGTTCTAAATTCGATCAGGCTGAGGCGACGGTTAAAGTAGTTGATGCGCATAATGAGAACATCGACGATCTATATGAAGAATTGGTTTATAGAGCGCATGCCAGAGATTTTGACTATCTGGCTCTTTGTTCTGAAACGGGAGAACTGCAGATGCTCTATGGAGACCAGATACAGCTCGCAGATCCGGAGCCTTTTTTCACATCTTTAAGAAATCATCAGAAGAAAGTTGCCGTTGGCGTAGATTCAGATGGTGATAATATAGTACTGTTTGGCGTGGAAGCCGATTATCCTATGAATGACGGAAGCAAGTGCATGGCTATGATTGCGGCTATGCCGGCAGATTATATTACCACTATGCTTTCTATGGATAAAGAAGATGCGCTGGTACATTCCCATATTATTCGTAAGGATGGTACTTTTGTCATACAGGATTCAAAAGTAGCATATTCGGATTACTTCAGTGTTGTCAGGGAGAAACAGGATGATGACAAAATGGAGGAAGCGGAGGAGTTTATTACGAATCTGGCGGCTTCCATGGAAGCAGGGAAGAACTATTCGGATGTTCTTCAGTTTGACGGAAACAGACAGCAGGTGTACAGTACTGCTTTATCAAATTCAGAATGGTATCTGGTTACGGCACTGCCATACGGAGTTTTGAATGAAACGGTTAATAGTCTGAGCCAGCAGAGACTAATCGCGACGTTTGTGTCGTTTGCTATTATAGCGACACTATTACTGCTGATTTTTTTCAGATATTTCCAATTAATGCGATTGCAGTTGCAAGAGGTGGAGGAATCCCGCCAGATTGCATTACAGGCGACGAAGGCGAAGAGCGAGTTTCTCTCCAATATGAGTCATGATATCAGGACGCCTATGAATGCAATTGTCGGCATGACCGCCATTGCGACGGCGCATATTGATGATAAAGAACAAGTGCAGAATTGTCTGAAGAAAATATCGTTATCGGGAAGACACTTGCTCGGTTTGATTAATGACGTACTGGACATGTCGAAGATTGAGAGCGGTAAAATGACGCTCAGCATGGACCAGATTTCTCTTCCAGAGGTGGTAGAAGGAATTGTGGGTATAGTACAGTCGCAGGTTCACGGAAAGAATCAATCCTTTAACGTGCATGTAGACAATATAGAGGTGGAAAGTGTTTATTGTGACAGTGTACGTTTAAATCAAGTTTTGCTGAACCTTTTATCGAATGCCGTTAAGTATACACAAGAGGGTGGCTCCATCTCGTTTTCACTGTATGAGGAAGTATCGCCAAAGGGTGACAATTATATAAGAGTCCATATAATAGTTGAGGATAACGGAATCGGTATGGATGAGGAATTCCAGCAAAAAATATTTGATTCCTATTCACGCGCAGACAATAAGAGAGTACATAAAACAGAAGGCGCCGGGCTGGGCATGGCGATTACCAAGTACATTGTGGATGCTATGGAAGGTACAATTCAGGTTGAGAGTAAACTTGGAGAGGGCACAAAGTTCAATCTGATTCTTGACCTCGAGAAAGCGGAAATAGCAGAAATGGATATGATTCTTCCGGCTTGGAAGATGCTGGTGGTAGACGATGATGAAATGCTGTGCCAGACGACCGTAGAGGCATTGAAGGATATTGGTGTTGCAGCGGATTGGACGCTTAGCGGAGAGAAAGCTATTGCTCTTGTAGAGCAGCATCACAAGAAGCAGGACGATTATCAGATTATCTTGCTGGATTGGAAGCTTCCCGGAATGAACGGTATTCAGGTTGCCAGAGAAATCCGCAGAAGCCTAGGACATAATGTGCCGATTCTTCTGATTTCTGCATATGATTGGAGTGAATTTGAGACAGAGGCAAGAGAAGCCGGAGTAGATGGATTTATTTCCAAGCCGCTGTTTAAGTCAACTCTGTATTATGGATTGCAGAAATATATGGGAGTTGAGGAATCTGCGGAAGAGCAGGATAAGCAGCATATGGATCTGTCCGGGCGTCGTATATTGGTTGCTGAGGATAATGATCTCAACTGGGAAGTATTGAATGAACTTCTGTCTGATGCCGGTATGAAACTTGAGTGGGCGGAGAACGGTCAGATTTGCGTTGACATGTTTGCACAGTCGGATCAAGGCTATTATGACGCCATTCTTATGGATGTGCGTATGCCCATCATGAATGGTTACGAGGCGACAACGGCAATCCGGGCTTTGGAGCGCGCAGACGCACAATCGGTTCCGATCATTGCTATGACCGCCGATGCATTTTCAGAGGACGTTCAGAAATGTCTGGATTGTGGAATGAATGCACATACGGCGAAACCTATTAATCTGGAAGAAGTGCTTTTCTTACTGAGAAAGTATTTTAGTGTTGTATAAAAGATAAACGGAGGGGTCGGAGTGCCCAACACTACAAAAAAGGCACTGGAGGCATCGCTTAAGAAGCTTCTGGCGGACAAAACGTTAGATAAGATAACAATTAATGATTTAACCACAGACTGTGGCATCAGCCGTATGTCATTTTATTATCATTTTAAAGATATTTATGATTTGGTCGAGTGGTGCTGTGTTGAGGATGGCAGACAGGCGCTGCAGGGTAAAAGAACTTACGAGACATGGCAGGAAGGAATCTATCAGGTTTTTGAAGCTGTTTTAGAGAATAAGTCTTTTATCCTGAATATATATCGCTCAATTGACAGGGGAAAAGTCGAGAACTATCTGCATAAACTCACGTATCAATTAATTGCTGACGTAGTGGAAGAGAAATGTAAGGATATTGATCTTCCGCAGGAAGACAAAACATTTATAGCCGATTTCTATAAATACGGTTTTGTCGGAGTCATGCTCGATTGGATTGAGCGCGGAATGAAGGATGATTACGGCAAAATCGTGGAGATGATGAGTATTACGCTGCGCGGCAGTATTACAAATTCCATACATAACTTTAAAGATATACAAAGTGTATCATAGTTTGCCGGGTATATGAGGCAGACATCTTAATCAGATTATTTACTTTTTTATTCAAAACAGGCGGAATGATAAGTTTTTTATCATTCCGCTTGTTTTGTAAATTGGAATGTTGAAAGTATGGGCATACAATATGCCCATAACAATTCATTACAAGAAAGGTGGATGTAACAATGGCAAATAAAAAAGGAATCGGACTCGGAGTAGCAGCAGTGGCGGCAGGCGCCGGAGTAGCAGCTTATGCAGCCAAGAATCATAAAAAGGATGCAACAGGCGGTCGTACAGCACAGAAGAAAGCAGCTTCCGACTCTCAATACCGCAACACGGAATTGGGGAGGTATGACAAAAACAGTAAGGGGATTTACTATACAAACGGAAACTATGAAGCTTTTGCAAGACCTCGCAAGCCGGAGGGCGTTGATGACAAAAATGCTTATATCGTGGGAAGCGGTCTTGCATCGCTGGCGGCGGCTTGTTTCTTGGTACGAGATGGACAGATGCCCGGTAATCATATTCATATCCTGGAAGCAATGGATATTGCCGGAGGGGCCTGCGACGGTATCAACGATCCGACAAGAGGATATGTTATGAGGGGCGGACGCGAGATGGAGAACCACTTTGAATGTCTGTGGGATTTATTCCGCAGTATTCCTTCCATCGAGACGCCCGGCGTATCCGTACTGGATGAATATTACTGGTTAAATAAAGAGGATCCGAACTATTCACTCTGTCGTGCAACTGTAAACCGCGGCGAGGATGCGCATACGGACGGTAAATTTAATCTAAGTCAGAAGGGCTGTATGGAGATTATGAAGCTGTTTATGACGAAGGATGAAGATCTCTATGATAAGACGATAGAAGATGTATTCGATGAGGAAGTATTTGATTCGACATTCTGGCTTTATTGGAGAACAATGTTTGCTTTTGAAAACTGGCACAGTGCACTTGAAATGAAGCTGTATTTCCAGAGATTTATCCATCATATTGCAGGACTTCCGGATTTCAGCGCTTTGAAGTTTACGAAGTATAATCAGTATGATTCCTTGATTCTGCCGATGCAGAAGTATCTGGAAGAAGCAGGCGTGGATTTCCAGTTCAATACGGAAGTGACAAATGTTATCTTTGATATTGAGGAAGACAAGAAGGTAGCAAAAGCTATTGAATGTAAAGTAAAAGGTGTAGAAAAGGGAATTGTGCTCACAGAGAACGACCTTGTGTTCGTTACCAACGGAAGCTGCACAGAGGGAACCATCTACGGGGATCAGAACCATGCGCCTAACGGAGATGCGGAAGTCCGTACAAGCGGATGTTGGAGTTTGTGGAAAAATATAGCGGCGCAGGATGCGGCATTTGGTCATCCGGAGAAATTCTGCTCTGATATCACTAAGACCAATTGGGAGTCTGCCACGGTTACGACACTGGATGACAAGATTATTCCTTATATTACCGATATTTGCAAACGTGATCCGAAGAGCGGTAAGGTCGTCACAGGAGGTATTGTAAGTTGTCAGGATTCTTCATGGTTAATGAGCTGGACCATTAACAGGCAGGGACAATTTAAGGATCAGGATAAAGATAAAGTATGTGTATGGGTTTACGGATTGTTTACTGATGTGCCCGGCGATTATGTTAAGAAACCGATGAAAGAGTGTACCGGTAAAGAGATTACGCAGGAATGGCTTTATCATTTAGGAGTGCCTGAAGAGCAGATTGATGAACTGGCGGAAAGCAGCGCAGTGTGCGTACCTACGATGATGCCGTATATTACCGCGTTCTTTATGCCCAGAACAAAAGGCGATCGTCCTGATGTTATTCCGGATGGCTGTGTAAACTTTGCTTTCTTAGGTCAGTTTGCCGAGACTCCCAGAGACACTGTATTTACTACGGAGTACTCTGTCAGAACGGCAATGGAGGCGGTATATGGACTGCTAGGAGTAGACAGAGGCGTACCGGAAGTGTGGGGCAGCGTATATGACGTGCGCGAATTATTGGGCAGCAGCGTGAAACTGATGGACGGCAAATCTCCGTTAGAGATTGAACTTCCGGGACCGCTCAATGTATTAAAGAAACCGATTCTGCATGTGATCAAAGGAACTGTGGTTGAGAAAGTGATGCGGGATCAGAATGTGATTAAAGAAGGAATGATCTGACAGCAGAAAATTGAGTAACTGCGAGAAATAAATCAGCAGGATTTTTGCACGGCATATCAACGCATTGAATATCATAGAGTGAGTGAAAAGCTATGGTAGGAGAGACGTGTGCTATGGATGGAATAGAGAAAATATTACAAAATGACTGTAGCTTTAGTGGTACGGCAGCGTTAAATCTTCCGCTGCCGTATCCGCCGGTCAAGGTCATGGAAGAGAATCAGTTCTACGCGAATCTGCTCACACTGGATTACTGCGGTTCGGTGTCTGAATTGACTGCCGCAATGCAGTATATTCATGGAGAGAGCTGCCTTAGCTGTCATCAGTGTGCGACAGCTAAGATTATCGTCGGGATGGCGGTAGCTGAGATGACTCATTTACAGAAGTTAGGTGAGATGATTCTGCTTCTTGGCGGACATATTGATTTTGCAATTAAGACACGTACCGGAACACAGATGTGGACACCGGAATATACAAATCTGGCAAAGACAGAATCTGAAATTATCGAAGCAAATCTTAAGGCGGAACGAGCGGCAATTGAACAGTATGAGCAGCATATTGAAAGGATAGAGGATCAATATGTGAATGCAATGCTTAAGAGAATCATTCAGGATGAACAGTATCATATCATGTTGCTGCAAATGTTGCAAAATCAATAATTGATGCGACAAGACATACTTGCCGGTCTCTAGGTAAATATACAAAGCGTTGAAATTGTAGTCCTAATATGCGGTATCATGCATTGTGATTAAAATATCATAGTGCTATAATTCCTCGAAGAGTGTAGGAGGCGCTTGTACGATGGATAACGAATTAAATACAAAAAAGAATGGTAATCAGGCGATGTTGAAGATATGCGGGTTTATTGTGGATAAGAGAAATCTCTTTTTCCTCATCTTCGGTCTCCTGATTATTTTTTCTGCCATATCAAGAAACTGGGTAGCCGTGGAAAATTCTATGGCACACTATCTGCCGGGGACCACGGAGACGAAGCAGGGATTGGATCTTATGGCGGAAGAGTTTATTACATATGGAACATGCAATGTTATGGTTGCCAATGTGTCCTATGAGCAGGCGGAACAGATACATGGGCAATTGGAAGGGGCGGCAGGCGTCTTTTCTGTAGATTTTGACGATACACCGGAGCATTACACGAATGGTTCGGCATATTACAATATTACATTTAATTATGATGAGAGCGACGACGCTTGTCTTTCCTCATTAGACGGTGTAAAAGACATTTTGGCTGGCAGCGATTATTATCTGACGACTGCGCTGGGAGATACGCAGTCTGAACTGATTGGACAGGAGATGAATACGATTACTGTACTCGTTGCCATTATCGTAGTCTCCGTGCTTTTGTTGACCACGCAGGCATATGCGGAGATTCCGGTGCTGCTTATTACGTTTCTGTCGGCGGCAATTCTGAACATGGGTACGAATTTCCTGCTGGGTACGATTTCCTTTGTGTCGGATTCCGTTACAATTGTGTTGCAGCTTGCGCTTTCAGTAGACTACGCGGTTATCCTCTTAAACAGATACAAGGAAGAACATGCGGAGCTTGAAGCGAGAGAAGCGATAATTGTGGCTCTGAGTAAAGCAATTCCGGAGATTGCAGGAAGTTCCCTGACAACCATCGGTGGTCTGATTGCAATGACTTTCATGCAGTATAAGATGGGACCCGATATGGGCGTTGTACTGATAAAAGCGATATTGTTGAGCTTGTGCGCGGTATTCCTTTTGATGCCGGGCGTCATTATGCTGTTCTCAAATCTCATGGAGAAAACGAAGCATAAGAATTTTATACCGGACATTCCTATCGTGGGTAAATTCGCTTATATATCCAGACATGTTGTGGCGCCGCTTTTTATTCTTGTGATTGCGGCGGCATATAAAGTTTCCGGCGGCTGTCCGTATGTGTTCGGTTACAGCACTGTTACGCCGCCGTTACAGAACAGTGTACAGAAGGCGGAGGAGATGCAGGAAACTAATTTCGGGGAATCGAATATGGTTGCATTGATCGTGCCAGCCGGAAATTATGACAGTGAGAAAGCTTTGCTGCGTGATCTGGATGCATGTCCGGAGGTTGATTATACGATGGGGCTTGCCAATATCGAAGCGATGGATGGTTATAACCTGACAGATAAACTGACGCCGCGTCAGTTTTCCGAATTGATAGATCTGGATTATGAGGTGGCCGAATTAATTTATGCCGCCTATGCGGTAAATGATGAGGACTATGCGAAAGTGGTTAACGGGTTGTCCGAGTATCAGGTGCCTTTGATTGAAATGTTTATGTTTGTCTACGACGAGGTGGAAGAGGGATATGTCACGTTAGAGGATGATCTGCAGGAGACGTTGGACGACGCGTACAAGCAGATGAATTTTGCAAAGAATCAGCTTCAGGGTGAGAATTACAGCCGTATGCTCGTATATCTGACGCTGCCGGAGGAAAGTGAAGAAACCTTTGCGTTTATAGACCAAATACATGAAATTGCAGGAAGATACTACGATGGGACAATCCTTGTGTGCGGTGAGTCTGTGAGCCAGTATGATTTGCAAAAAACTTTTTCCAGAGACAATATTGTTGTGAACGTAGTGTCTATACTGGTAGTGCTTGTGGTTCTGCTCTTTACCTTTAAGTCAGCGGGTATGCCGGTGCTTTTGATTCTGGTTATTCAAGGAAGTATCTGGATTAACTTCTCTGTGCCTGCGCTGCAGCATGACAATCTGTTTTTCATGGGCTATCTGATCGTCAGCTCTATACAGATGGGTGCAAACATCGATTATGCAATCGTAATTGCCAGCCGTTACACAGAGTTACGCAAGGAAATGGGAAGAAGGCAGTCTATCATTGATACGATGAACCAGTCCTTCCCGACGATTGTTACATCCGGAACCATGCTTGCGATTTCCGGTATCTTAATCGGACAAATGACTTCTGACGTGGCGATATTCGGGATCGGTAAGTGTCTGGGACGAGGCACGCTAATATCTATTTTTATTACAATGTTCGTACTGCCGCAGATATTATTGGTAGGCGACGCCATTATAGAGAAGACGGCATTTGTTATGAATATGCCTATCCGAACGAAGAATGTGACAGGTCTGATGAAGGTAGACGGTCTGGTGCGAGGCAGAATTGACGGTACGGTTACCGGTACGATGAATGCGATTATCAAGGGTAATGTGAGCGCATATGTGGAAGCCGGGGATGTGACGCAACTGACAGAAGAGGAGTATAAGGAACTGTCTGAGACGGTAAAAGAAGAACTAAGCAGCAGGGAGGTGACGGAATATGTGTAAGAAAAGAGCAATTTCCCTTCTGCTGGCAGGATTGCTTGCGATAATGCCGATTATGAATGTTCAGGCTGAAGAAACGGCAGAAAGCGGCGAGACAACAAGGCATATGGCGGAAGATGATATGGCGGATGAAAATGCCGGAGAAGACAATGAAATTATCAGTGTGGAAGACGCCAACGAGACACTGGACGCTTATGATGATGAAGAAACCGAATGGGAAGAAATATATATAGATTCTGTGGATGACTTGCAGGAATTTTCCAGAAACTGCCGACTAGATACTTGGTCGCAGAATAAGAAAATATATTTGACTGAGAATTTAAACATTGCAGGCAGTGACTTTGAGCCCATTCCGACCTTCGGGGGATATTTTGATGGGCAGGGATATACGATCAGAGGCGTATTGATCAAAGATTCCGTATCTTATACCGGCTTGTTTTGCTATACGCAGAAATCCGCGGTGATTGCGAATCTCAACGTGACGGGAATTGTGCGTCCCGGTGGCGATCAAATGGTGGTTGGCGGTATTGTGGGAGACAACAGCGGCATTATCATTCACAGCAGCTTTGACGGGACAGTGAAAGGAACGGATTATGTCGGCGGCGTGACAGGATTCAACGAGCAAAGCGGTATTATCATAGACTGTACTTACAGCGGTAAAGTAGCGGGGACGCATTATACGGGCGGTATAGCCGGTGAAAATGCCGGTAATATTGTAGGCTGTGTCAATAAAGCGGAAATTAATACTTCCAACGAGGACAAGGCCATGTCGCTGGAAGACATTAATATTGCACAATATGTCGGTCTGATAGATGTGGTAGAAGGAGATGGGACGTCCGACAAAGAGGCGGTAGTTGTCAATAATACGATTGATTCAGGCGGCATTGCGGGGCTGTCTACGGGAATCATACAGTTTTGCAATAACAGCGGCAGAATTGGTTATGAGCATGTAGGATATAATACCGGCGGCATTGTGGGACGGCAGTCAGGATATGTATATGCGTGTGAAAATACAGGGACGGTTTACGGGCGTAAAGATGTAGGAGGAATCGCAGGACAGACAGAACCGTATATCGCGATTGATCTGTCTGAGGATATTGCATATCAGCTTACTGAAAATATTGATAAAATGCATGACCTGACGGGGGAGATGCTTAAGGATGCCGGAAGTGAATCGGATACGCTTTCTGCAAGACTTACGGTTGTGCAGAATTTTGTGGATAAGGCATTGGAGGACACCTCCTTTCTCGCTGACAGGACGGTAGGGTGGACGGACGAAATGATTGGATCCGTCAATGAAGCCGTAAATCGTTTGGATTACGTTATGGATGAGACTGCCAAGGATAATGGTGTGCTCGACCATACGAAAGACGCGGCAGGAAACGTGAAAGATGCGGCTGGTAAGCTGGAGAGTACTGTGGATTCACTGGATATTTATCAGTACATGTCCCCGCAGGAAAGAGAATTGTATGATTCCGCCAAGGCGAGTATGGAAAATGCGACGAAGAAGTATTCAGAGGACTATGCTAAGGCAGTGGCGGCGCAGGAGAACTGCTGTCTCGCTTACTATGCGTTTAGTGACGCAGAGTTTAATGACGGAAGCAAAACCAATGAACTTGACTTGAAACCGACACAAGACGGCGCGACAGTGACAGCATGGAGCATGACGAAGCAGTATAGAGATTATATAGGATATGACGGCTGGGTACATCATTCCGATATAAACGGAGACAGTGAATTCCCGCAGCCCGGCGGTACACAGCAGGGTGATCTGGATCAGCGTCTGCTTAACAAAGTGGCGGAAGTTATGTATGAGAATGCGGAAGCAGTTGCCGGTAATGCTGCGACTTATGCGGATGAACAAAACAGAGATTATAACAGCGACATGCGAGGATACCTTGAAACAATGTCGGATATTGTGATGGCGCATCAGGGAGATATGACGAAAGAAGCGGCAGAACAATTGAGCGGAGCGGTCGGATATGTCAGGGACGCATCGGATAATCTGGAAACTGCTGGCAGTCAGGCGAAGAATATCTTCGATACATTAAACGGTATGCCGGATATCGCATTGCCACAGCTTGGCGATGATTATCGTTCCAAGACGAACAGCCTGACGGCTAACTTGCAGGGATTATCAGAAAACATGGGCTACCTCAATGGTGAGATGTCTTCCACCAATGACGTGCTGATAGGTGATTTGGAAGATATTAACGATCAGTTCAGTACTATCATGAGGCTCTATACAGATGCTATTGACGGTGTTCTGGATATGGATTATACGAAGACATATGAAGATACATCGCAGGAAGACGCAGAGACAAGCACTGATGCGACCATAGCTGATTGCAGAAACAACGGAACCGTGCAGGGAGACATTAACGTGTCAGGTATTGCAGGAACGATGGCAATCGAGTATGACTTCGACTTGGAGGGCGATGTAACGGGTATTGAAGACGCCAGAATGAATTCTACATTTTTGACGAAATGTGTTCTGAGACGGAATATTAATCTGGGCAAGGTGACAGCACAGAAGAGTTATGCCGGCGGTATATCCGGTCTGCAGGAGATGGGAACGATTCTTCTCTGTGAGAATTACGGCAGAGTGAGCAGCAGTGCGGGAGATTATGTAGGAGGTGTGGCAGGTCAGTCCCTATCAAATATTGTGAGAAGTTATGCGAAATGTACCGTGTCAGGTGAAGAATATGTAGCGGGAATAGCAGGTTCCGGATCCGGTATTCAAGGATGCTGTGCAATTGTGCGTACACAGGATACAATAGCCTTTTCAGGGGCGATAGCCGGGGAGGTTGACGGAAGTAAAGAAGTAGCAGATAATTATTTCGTATCTGAGGAAATAGCCGGAATTGACCGTATCAGTTATAGCGGCAAGGCGGAACCGATCAGTTATAAAGAAATGTTGAAGCTGGAAGGGATTCCGAATAAGTTTCATATGATGACAATTTCTTTCTATGCTGATGAGATTGAGGTGAAAACGCTCCAATGTCCGTATGGCGGAAGCGTACCGATGGAGTTATACCCCGAGATTCCCGCCAAAGAAGGATTCTATGCGGACTGGGATATTAAAGACTTAAACAGCGTGTTATATGATGAAGACGTCACAGTAGAATATGTGCGGTATCTGACGACGCTTGCGTCAGCGCAGACACGATTGAACCGACAGTCGGTTATTCTGGTTGACGGTATGTTTAAACAGGAAGACATGCTGAGTGTCGAGGGGGAAGCTTCGGATAATGTTTCTGCCGATTCGGACAGTGATAATGAGGAAGTTTCACTTAACAATCCGACGGAACGCTGGACAGTAAAAATTCCGGATGACGGGAATGAAGTACATCGGATTCGCTATCAGGCGCCGGAAGGGCAGACGGAGGATATTGAGATTTATGTGAGGAAAAATGACGCATGGGTGCAGGCAGACACAGAATTAATGGGTATCTATCATTTGTTTACGGTAGAAGGGAAAGAAGCGGAAATAGCGGTCTGTGCTTATGAGAAAAACATCACGGATGATCTGATTTATATCATTCCGGCAGCAGTTGTTGCGCTTGTTATTATAATTCTTCTGATTAGGAAGGGTAGGAAGAAGAGAAGAGTAAAGAAGGAAACTGTGGATGAAGAGAAAGAAGAATAGATAGATTATAGCAGAGTGAAGACGCATGGTGAGTTATAAAGAACCATGCGTCTTCACTTTGTTAAGAGACATTCGGTTTTCCCATTTCCTAAAAGATATCCATAATAAATAGATACCCAATCATCGCAAGCAGTCCGATGCAGAACAGCAGCAGTCCGAAAGACATGCTCCGTGCAATCATTGTACGGTTCTCAGCCCACTCCTCATGAATCATTGCAAATTTATGGTCGTAGTCTACTGATACGGGGTGCTTCCTGCGGAATGTTTTGTTCCCAATATGGTGGAAGAAGCCGGCGACACAGGCAGCCATATGAGTGAGTGGCGTTCCTTCCGGCAATTCATACGGCAGCTTGCTGTCTTTGTACAAGGTCTTCCTAAGAAGGATAACGATGGAATCGACGAAGCTGTCTAATACACGGCAGATTACATCGAACACAAAAGGCAGAATCTTTAATAATACGGGACGGTAGATAAGATTTTCCAAGTCCAAATGTCTGCTCCAGCGGTTCACATATTCTTTGCATCCCTTTGAGGTCTTGCGCATCATCCATAGTCTGACGACTATAAGATAGACGAGGGCGCCTATAACCAATGAAATGACTGCGCCTTTCAGATTCGTCATAGAAAAATAAGCGACAGAAAGGTATTTATTCGTTATCTGATTCTGTGTCAGCATAAGTTCCTGCCCCATGTCTGCAAGACTGTCCATCACAATATGCGGGAAGAAGCCCATAACCGGCAGCAGTACGGCGCTTATAGTCAGTGCGAGGCCGCTGGCTTTATTCATGTACTTACCTTCTAAGCTGTCATAAGAAGCCTGCACAGCCGCATCGGAATTTTTCTCTACAAAGATTGCTACATAGAGTTTACACATATATGCCATAGTCAATCCGCCGCTGATTAAGAAAGCCCATTCGATTCCGCGAAGCATTCCGATACCAAGCATGCTGTAAGCCGTTCCGCCACGGACAAGCTCTATATATTCAACAATACTCTCATGAATCAGCGTCTTACTGATATAGCCGTTCCAGAGAGGAATTCCGCTTATGCCGAGCGCGCCCATGAGGAAAATGAAATTCAGCAGCGGTTTCTTACGCCCGAAGCCTTGGACATCATTCAAATCCAGTTTGTGCACGTTCATAAAGACCACGCCTGCAGCCATAAAGAGAGCCAGCTTAATCAGGGAGTGGTTCACCATGTGAAGCATACTGCCACGTACTGCCAGCAGGTTTTCTTCGCCGAGAAGTCCGGACATGCCCACGCCTACCAGAATAAAGCCAATCTGGGAGACGGAGGAGCAGGCAAGGGTTCTCTTTAAGTCGATCGAAAAGAGCGCCAGCACCGCGCCGATTACCATTGTGCATACACCCAGAAAGAGAATCAGAAATCCCCAAGTGTAATCTCCTAAGAAAACGTACGAAGTCAGGATTAAAATACCATATATACCGGCTTTCGTTAAGATACCGGACAACAGCGCCGAAGCCGGGGCCGGAGCAACCGGATGCGCCTTCGGGAGCCAGATATGCAGCGGGAATGCACCTGCCTTCGCGCCGAAGCCGAACAGCATACATAGACCTGCAATCCAAATCTGCACCGGAGCGGTGGACAGGCAGCTAATCATCCCGTATTGATAATAGGCGCCGATAAGGTCGTCAAAGAATAGCGTGTCGGTCACATCGTACAGAAGGAAGATACCCATCAACATCACCAGACCGCCGATGACTGCCACCGCAAGGTAAGTGGCAGCCGCGCGCAAGGACTCTTTTTTCTCATCATGCGCCACCCACAGGTAGGAAGTGAAGGACATAATTTCAAAGAAGATAAAGGTGGTGTAGAAATCTGCGGAGAGGAATACGCCTTCTGTTGCACCGAGCGTCAGCAGCAAGAACAAATAATATCTGTTCCGGTTGTGATAGTGGCTTAAATATTCTTTGGTAAAAAGAGTGCTCATAAACCACATAAACGCGGCGATCATAGCATACATAGCGCGGAAACCGCCCAATGTGAAATGAAGCCCCATACCGCAGACATAAGGAATCTCAACAAGAATGCCGGCAGGTTCCTGCGTCAGAGTCTGTAGAAACAGATACATAGATAGTGCAAAAGTAATGCCGGTTATAACGTCAGCAAAGTAGCTGCGGACATTCTTCTGATATCGTCCTATGATGTAACCGATCAACGCCGCCGCCATCGGCAGAAATACAATTAAGCATATTAGTATGTTCATAATCTATACCTCATTGAAAGTTAATCTCGAAGAGATTTACGAATTATACCGAGTTTGCGAAGCAAATCTCGTAAAGTTAATCTCGAAGAGATTTACTTATATTATTGAAATGACCACAGCCCGGCAGCTACTTCATGGAAGAAGTTCACGAGCGGTTGGGAATAAACGCCAAACAGTATGATAAAGATAGTAAATACAAATAACGGAACGAGCATTTTCCAGTTGGGATCTTTGATACCGTTAAGCGTACTGTAGTCAAAGTCTTTGCCGGGAAAGAATGCACGTATCACAATGCTCATCATATAGATGGCAGTCAGCAGGGCGGAAATCAGCAGACATGCGATACCGAAGTAAGCGATTACATTGCCGCTGTCCACAGCTGCTGAAGCCAGATTCCATTTGCTGATAAATCCGGCGAGTCCGGGCATACCCATAAGGGCAAGAGCCGATACGGTGAAAATGCCGAAGACGCACGGCATCTTATATCCCATACCATCCAACTCGTGCACGTAGTTTCGCTCGGTCTGATGAATCACAGCGCCTGCACAGAAGAAGGAAGATATCTTAATCACCGCATGAAAGACTAAATGAGACAGCGCGCCTACCAGACCGAGGGGCGTCATAATCGCTGCGCCAAATAATATATAAGAAAGGTTGCTGATTGTGGAGTATGCAAGCCGTCTCTTTAAGTGCGTTTCCTTGACTGCACGGCTGCAGCCGTAAACAATCGTAAACATGGTGACGAGCATGACAATGTTCTGCGCCCAGGTTCCTCTAAGAAAATCGGTTCCGAAGCTGTAATAGGTCAGGCGTATAATTGCAAAAGCGCCGGACTTGACCACGGCAACAGCATGCAAGAGCGCCGTGACCGGGGTAGGGGCAACACCTGCCTGCGGCAGCCATGAATTAAACGGACAGACGGCGGCTTTGACGCCGAATCCCATGAAAGCCATCACATAGACAAATAAGAGGATATTTGTCCGGTCGCCGATTTTGGCAGGAGATAAAATACCGCCCAGCACGAAATCTGTGGTGGTTCCGTAGACAATAATCATAATCAATCCGATAAAGGCAAAGGCGGCGCCGCCCAATGAATAATACAGATATTTACGGCTGGCGAGGATTGCCTCTCTCGTCAAAGTGTGCATAACAAGCGGCACGGTAACAAGAGTCAGCAGTTCATAGAAGAAATACATGGTCAGCAGGTTAGCTGAGAGCGCAATACCCAGAGTCACACCGTAAGTTACAGTGTAGAAAAGGAAGAATATCTTTTCATGCTCTTCTTTCGTCATGTATTCAAATGCATACAAAGTCGCAAAAGGCCACAGGGCAGATACCAGTCCGGCAAAAACCATGCTCATACCGTCTACCTTGAAGCAAATCGACAGATTACCCGTAAAATGTGCCAGAAGGAAAGCGCTGTCCGGGTGATGCAGTAGCAGATACCATACCAGAATACTGTTTAGGATGACGGCGCATTCCAGAAAGATCTGCCAGTGGCTTCTTTTCTTAAATGGAAGTAAAGGAATGAGGATTCCTGCAATAAAAGGAATTAAAATCACCAATATAATCATAACTTATGTTTTCCTTTCTTTCCTATACAATCAGGTTGAGAAACTGCGTAAACCAGTCAACGAGCAGCGTGGGAAATAATCCGATTAAAACTGACAATATTGTCATAATAAGAATTGGAATCGTCATAAAAAGAGACGGTTCTCTCTTCTTCAAACCGGCATAATTATAGTCCGCTCCCGGCAAAAATCCCTGAACTGTGAGCGGCAGCAGATATCCCGCAGTAAGCAAAGCGCTGATCAGAAGAATGAGCGGTCCTAACCAACGGAACACGGGAATGGCTCTCGATAAGCTTCCGACCGCTAGATACCATTTACTGACAAATCCTCCCGTAGGCGGAATGCCAATCAGCCCTAACGATACGATTGTGTAGCACCACATGGTGAGAGGCATTTCCTTGCCGATACCGCGCATTTCACTGACATTCGTTTTGCCGGTAGTATAGATGATGGCTCCGGCACAGAGAAACAGAACAGCCTTAATCATTCCGTGTGCGATTACATGTAACAGAGAACCGGTTACGGCTTCCGTTCCCATGGTGGCAAGACCGAACAATATATATGAGAGCTGACTTACGGTGGAGTAAGCTAATCTTTTCTTTAATACAGGTTCTCTGTAGGCGAGCATGGAACCCATAAACACAGTGATCAATGTAAGGATGAGCCATGTAGTCTGTACCCATGTTCCTCTTAGAAAAGAGGCGCCGAAAATATAGTAGACAGCGCGGATAATCCCTAATACGCCTGCCTTCACGATTATGGCAGAAAGGATGGCCGAAGCGGGCGCAGGAGCGACCGGATGCGCAGCAGGCAGCCATGCGTGCATCGGAAACATGCCGGCTTTGACGCCAAATCCGATTATCATAGTCATGGCGGCAATTAATAATATTCCGGATTGCGCTTCGACAGTCCCGGTTAAAACGCCTCCGGCGGTAAAGCGCAGCGTGTCGCTGTTTTTGTAGACAAAATAAATACCAAACAGCGCCATATATGCACCGCAAAGCGAGTAGAGCAGATACTTCAATCCGGCAATAATCGCTTCATGCCGTCCGCTGTGGAGAACAAGCGGCATGGAGGTCAAGGTCAGCATCTCGAAGAACAGATAAAATGTAATCAGACTGCCGGCAAAGCATAAGGCATTTAAGATGCCGAACACAATCAGATAAAAGCCGTAGTAACGTTTCTCTTTCGTTTCATGTTTCATATATTCGAAAGAAAAGAATCCGGCGCTAAGTATGATGACCATCGCTGCCAGTGAGAAGACGACGCTTATTTCGTCAACGGCAAGAATCAGCGGCAGAGACTGGGTCAGATAAAAAAGTACAAAAGATGTACCGTATGCGCCGGACAATGCGACAAGAACCGCCGCACCTGTCAGGACAAGTCCTGCGCCGACAAAAGTCAGCAGAGAACTCCTGTTGTGAAATTCTTTTCGCACGAGCAGATATACACCTGCAAGAATCGGAAAGAGGATTGATATCAGAATAAAATACATGTCGCCACCTCCCCTATGCAAATGTGGAAAGTCCCTGCTGGATAATATCCACTACCGGCTGGGAACTGATACCGAGCACTACATTTAGTATGATAAAAGCCACCAAGACAGCAGCGTATATCGGCATATCCTTGATAGTTACGCTGGTGTAAGCGCTCTTGCCTATCGGTGTGTAGATGCGGATAACCGTCTTCATGAAATAAATTGCATTCAAAATCGTACTGATGCCGAGAACGATCAGCGCCGGAAACATTTTGGAATGATTCTGAACAGCGGCTTGTGAAAATAGCAGCTTGCTGATAAATCCGGAGAAAAGCGGTATACCCACCATGGAAAGAGAGCCCACCGTAAAGGCGATGCCAGCCCATTTGTTACGGTATCCGGAGCCGGTCAACTCAATAAATTTACGGCTTCCGCCGGATACGTCGGTCAGACCGATCGCTGCAATAAATAGCAGTGATTTCGTAGCCGCGTGGGAAAGGATATGAAAGATACTGGCAATCATACCCACCTGCGTGCCCATACCGAATCCCATGTAGATATATCCGATCTGCGCCACGGAAGAATAGGCGATCATTCTGTGCACATCATTTTCTCTGATGGCGCTTATGGAGCCGAAAATCATACCCATAAGACCAAAGACAAACAGTATGTCTATTATCCGCGTATCGCGATAGATGTCGAAACCAATGACGCGGCAAATAATCTTAATCAACAGAAAGATATATCCCTTGGACACCAGACTCGAAAGCATGGCGGCTGAGGATACCGTTGAATATCCATACGCATTCGGCAGCCATGCGTGGAACGGAAACAGAGCGCTTTTGATGCACAAACCTACGGACATCAGTACGATGGAGACAATGAGAGGAATCTGATATTGACTGTTTGCCACGAGCAGGGACACAGATTCTTTCATGTTGCTCATCAAAAGATGCCCGGTCAGATCATAGAGCATACACAGACCGAGAAGCAGCATACCGGAGCCTAACAGACTCATGATCATATATCTGACGGCAGCTTCAATAGTTCTGCCGTTCTGGCGGATCATAATCAGTCCGCAGGCGGCGATTGTGTTAATTTCTACAAACACATACGCCGTGAACATATCGTTGGTGTAGACAAGGGCAAGCAGGGAACTGAGAAGTAAATCAGTCAGCACGTAGTAAAGATAGGTTTTGCCTTCTTCCACTTCTTCAACCAGCTTTTGTCTGCCGCCGAACAGAGATAACAGCATGATCACACAGAAAAATAACGCCATCAAAGCTTCCAGCGCGCCGGCACGGATTTCATTGCCCCACGGCGCAGGAAATTTACCCATCACATAGACGAAAGGCTGTCCGATAGAGAGCGTATAGGTCAAGGTAAAGGCGCTGAGTAAGGTGTTGACGGTAAGAAGCGCGGCATTGAGCCACATAGCGGCCTTATCCCGCAGACCGGAACTGATAATACCGGCAAACAGGCATAAAATAATCGAGATACAAGGGAAATTCTGTACAAAGTCCATTACAGTCCCTCCTTTTTAAGCTGTTTGGAAATCTCATCCAAGTCCAGCGTATGGTAGCGTCTGTAGAGACGGATTGTGAGTGCCAGCATCAGGGCGGACACAGATACGGACACAACGATACCGGTCAGGACAAGCCCGCTCGGTATCGGATTAATATAGGCTTCCATACTCTGTACACCGTCTGCGACAATGGGAGCAACCCTTCCCGCAATATACCCTTTTTCCGCAAGAAAAAGATAGATAGCGGTATCCATGATATTCAGTCCGATAATTTTCTTGATCAGATTCGTCTGCAGCAATAGATTGCCGAAACCGATTCCGAAGAGGATCATGGCAACAGCTTCGCCGTAATTTATGAGTAAATTTGGTCCCATTTTATAATCCCCCTCTTCTAAATAATGCATAAAAAGCATACATTGTGCAGGCAACTTCCAGCCCTACACAGATGTCAATGGGCAGAATGATGCCGCCGCTTAATATATGACCCGGAATACCGAGAGGAATATGATTTTCAATTCCGTTTGCTCCGGTCATATAGAAGTAAGTGCCAATCAGACCGTACATACATAAAGCGGTAATTTTGGCTATCTTATAAATATGCTCGTCAAAGAAACGCTGTGTTTTCTTAAATCCGAAAGCGCTGACATACAGTATCAGTCCGGAACCCATGATGGCGCCGCCGGAGAAACCACCGCCGGGCGACAAGTGTCCGTTCAGGATAATATAAATGCCGAAGATAAATATAATTGGGCAGAGAATAAATGCGGTTCCCTGCAGGATCGCGTCGTTTTTCGGTTCAAAACGCCGGTCGTTTAAGAGGACCTGCTTTTTCAAAATGGCGTCGTCTACCATCAACAGTATCATGACGCAGCATGTGGCGATGAATAATACATTCGTCTCACCAAAAGTATCAAACGCCCTGTAAGTCAAAATCATGCCCGCCACAATGTTAAGAGCGCCGGTCTCCTGTAAACCGTCTTCGATATACCGCTCTGAGACAATATTGTTCACAGGGTTATTCGCATTGCCGCTGGGCGGCAGATAAGATACTGTGATTAGGAGCACGCCGACTAAGGCAATACAGAATATGACCGCCGTAATTACATACACTTTGTGGAATAAATGAGCCGGTTTGTTCAGCTCATCGTCATAGACTTTGTCACGGCGCATCTGTGCTTCGCGCATTCTCTCAATAATGGTTTCTTGCGGAAGAACGCTTTCCTCCTGCACGTGCATTTCCACTTCATCGACATATGGGTCTTTGCTGCCGGACAACCAGCGGAAGAAACGGAAAGCGGATGTCTTTTCATATTCTTTCTGAGGTTTTAACTTACTCATTTTGTGCATCCCCCTCTTTCTGCTTCTCTTTTTCGATGCGAATTGCCTGAATTTTCTTGAGCGTGGCAAAGAACAAGATACTTGTTACGCCGGCGCCGACGGCTGCTTCCGTGATTGCCAGATCGGGAGACTCCAGACATACCCACAGAATGGACATGATCAGACTGTAGGACATATATATCAGGATAGAATTTAACAGGTTTTTGGAAAAGCTGACGGAAACTGCGCATACGATCAGGAATCCCATCAGAATACATTGAAATGCGGTCATGCTTCTTCGCCTCCCGTTTCTTTTAATTCTTCTTTCTTCTCTTCTTCCAAATCGGCTTCCAATGCCTCAAGATCCGTGTAAACCTTGCAGTGGGACGTGAGGTTTTCATTTGTCGCAACTTCCAGCCTTGCCAGCACGTGAGAAGAGACAGGAGAAGCAAACCATAAGAAAATCACAATGAGCATAAGTTTCAGGGAAGTAAAGTTAAAGCCGGAAAAAATAATCAGACCGATCATGCATGATGCAATTCCGAGCGTATCTCCCATGGCAGTCGCATGCATTCTGTTTAACACGTAACGAAAGTGGAATACACCGAATATTTCCGTAAAAAAGATTACCAGTCCGCAGATTAAAAAGGCACAGCCTGCAATTAACCTGATCCAATCAAATATTCCCATCGGACATACCTCCTTCATCACCGGCGTCAGGATGCTCTGAATTATGACGCTTTTCCTCATAAATACCGATATAAACTTTAGACAGGACAACTACGGAGAGAAAACTGATCATGGCATAAACCAGACAGACGTCCACCAGATAGCCTTCGTCAAGCATCAGGGCAAGTACGGCAATCATGACCATAACCATTGTTCCCATCATGTTTACCGATACGAGACGGTCGGAAATACGAGGACCTTTGATCGCGCGGGCAAGACATGCAAACAGCATGACCGCCAGTATCAGAAGTATGGTGATGTAAATGTAATGATATATCATAAACATTCTCCTCTCCGAAGAAATCTCTTCTAATTAATGTTTTCGATTCTTTCTAATAATTTAACAAAAATAGAGGAATCGATTCCCAGTGCAAGTTCTTTATCCAGACAATGTACGACATATTCATCATCCTTGAGACTGACTGTGATCGTGCCCGGGGTCAGGGTGATGGAATTGGCAAGCAGTACTCTTGCGAAAGTTGAATGGAGCGTAGTCTTGAAATGCACAACTGCGGGCTCTATGTTATATTTTGCAGAATAAATCATTCTGAAAACAGCGCCGTTTGCCTTTAGGATTTCCACGACAAGCACGAATACATAATGGAGCAGCAGAAAAAATCTCTTACATAAAATAATGTCGTTTCGAGGTGAATAATCCAGAAATTTGCAGATAAACAAATAGATTGCCCCGGCGATCACGACGCCGAACGCGGCAATCTCCAGAGTCAACTGCCCGTTAAATATAATCCAAATCAGAAAAAATAGTACAAACATATCCTGTACCCTCCGAGAAGTTTCTTCTTATTTAAAAGTATCATCATTAACCATTGCAATTATATGCCATGGGCAGAAAATGTCAAGTATTTTGCGTGATAAGAAAATGTCAAAGAAAGTACCGGCGACTGTGTAAAGAGCGAGGGGAAGCAATGGAAAGCAATGTAAAAAAGATTGACAAATTGGCAGAAAACGTTAAGAATTAAAATGAATTATTAAATAAATAAGAATGAATGAACAGACGAAAGAGGAAGGGAAGGACGGTAATGAAGTATAATTTTGACGAAATTATTGACAGAAGGAATACAGACTGTTTGAAATATGATTTTGCCGTAGAGAACGGAATGCCGGCGGATGTGCTTCCGCTGTGGGTAGCGGATATGGATTTTCGTACGGCGCCGGGCATTCTGAAACGGATAGAGAGGGACGCCGCATTCGGAATCTATGGATATACGGAAGGCAGGGACGATTATTTTCGGGCGGTCGCTGCATGGTATGAGGATTATTTTGGCTGGAAAGTAGACAGAAGCTGGCTGGTAAAAACGCCCGGGATTGTCTTTGCCATCAGCACGGCGGTTCAGGCATTGACTGATGAGGGTGACGCGGTAATCATTCAACAGCCGGTTTATTATCCGTTCAGCGCTGTAATCAGAGATAATGGCAGAGTATTGATTAACAATGAACTTGTGTTAAAAGACGGTCGTTATGAGATTGACTTTGAAGATTTCGAGCAGAAAATAATCGGGAACAAGGTGAAGCTGTTTATACTTTGCAGTCCGCATAACCCAGTAGGAAGGGTCTGGTCAGCAGAGGAACTGCGCAAATTGGGAGAAATCTGTTTGAAATATGATGTGAAAGTAGTCAGCGATGAAATTCACAGCGATTTCGTTTATGAAGGAAGAAAACACCATGTATTTGCGGCATTGGATCCGGCTTTCGCGCAGAACAGCATTATATGTACCGCGCCCAGCAAAACTTTTAATCTGGCAGGGCTGCAGGCGTCTAACATCTTCATACCGAATCAGCAAATACGCGAAGCTTTTGAGAGGAAACTATCGGCGGTGGGTTACAGCCAGCTTAATATGATCGGACTGCATGCATGTCAGGCGGCGTACGAGACAGGGAGAGAATGGCTGGAAGAATTGAAAATATATCTGAAAGGAAATCTGGATTACGCGCGAGATTATTTAGAAGAAAACATTCCGCAGATTAAGCTGATTGAACCGGAAGGAACTTATCTGATCTGGCTGGACTGCCGCGGACTTGGGCTGACGGAGAAGCAACTGGAAGATCTGGTCGTTCATAAGGCGAAACTGTGGCTGGATGCCGGAACAATCTTCGGAGAAGCCGGCGCCGGGTTTGAGCGTATCAATCTGGCGTGTCCTCGTGCAGTGCTCAGAGAAGCGTTTGAGAGACTTGACAGGGCTGTGAAGGGAATGTAGTGATTGGTCTGAGAAGAAAATAAATTAATCAGTTAAGGAGCGAAAGAATGAAATATCTGGTGATTGGTGCAGGCGGCACGGGCGGGAGTATCGGCGCTTATATGACGGAGGCAGGTAAAGATGTGACCCTGATCGCGAGGGGTGAACATTTAAAGCGGATGCAGCAGTATGGTCTGAGGATGGAAACGACAAAGAAAGGTAATTATACCGTAAATCCCATTAAAGCTACGGATATGGAGCATTACGAGGAGCAGCCTGATATTATTCTGGTCTGTGTAAAAGGCTACTCATTGGCGGAAACCATCCCGTTTATCCGCCGGGTTGCCAAGGAAAGCACTATTGTGATCCCGATTCTCAATCTATACGGCACGGGCGGAAAAATGCAGGAGCAGCTACCGGACCTTCTCGTGACGGACGGGTGCATCTACATTGCCGGTGAGATTAAAGAGCCGGGGACCATATTGTTGAAAGGAGATATTTTCCGTATTGTATATGGCGTAAGGAATCCGAAGGAACTTAGGCAGGAGCTGTTTGAAGTGGCGCAGGATTTGAAGGACAGCGGTATTGAGGGTGTGCTGTCGGATCATATCAGGCGTGACGCCCTGCAGAAATTTGCGTTTGTTTCGCCTATGGCGGCATGCGGATTGTATTATCATGTGTCGGCGGGAGACGCGCAGATTACAGGAGAACCCAGAGATACTTTTGTTAAATTAATGCGAGAGGTTGAGGCGCTGGCAGAGGCGATGGACGTTCCGTTCTTAGTGGATATTGTGACCACGAATCTGCAGATTCTTGACACGTTAAATCCGGATGCGAGTACCTCCATGCAGCGGGACGTTTATGCCGGAAAATCATCAGAGATAGACGGCTTAATTTATGAAGTGGTGCGGATGGGCGAACGCTATGGCGTGCCGACGCCGACTTACAAGATGATAGCGGATAAGGCGAGAGCGGAAGGACTTAAGTAGAAATGGCTTAAGCAGAAAGTGCATTTTATTTACAGGAAAGGATCTTGGAAGAGGGACGATCGATCATGGAAAACACAGAGAAAAAATTTAAAGAAAAATATCTGGCAGGCGAAATTGAATTTGAAGAAATTGACGACTACAGCCAAGAGTGGGGATTTAGCGACGAGCTTGTTACGCTGCGTGAATATCTTGGCTTAAATGCCGAGGAGGAAGACGCGTGGGTAAGCATCGGAGACGAGGCGCTCAAGGAATTATTGGATAAGCAGAAAGGCGAGTGACAGGTCTGATTTTGAAATGATCAGACAAGCAGAGGGAGGAATGCATGATGATATTCCTTCCTCTGTTTGTCTTTCATATAGGAAATTGCGATAGCGTAATCATTTATAGAGAATGACGCCGCAGACACACAACCGATATTGCCGAAAACAAAATAGTATAGAATATACAGCCGACGATAAAAGGCAATATATCCAATTCCATTTGCGGATTGTTGGCGCGCATCCCCATACAGCAGAGAGAATAGGGATAGTATGATCCCCATCCCTTATTGGTTATCATAAGACCGCCGATACCGCCCGCAAGTCCGATGCCGATAGGAATTGCAAAAGAGCGGATGAGCATGGAGATGATAAGCTGTATGCAGCAGATCGTGATACCGCCAAGAATACCGCAGACAATCCAGCCGATGCTCTCTTCGGGTGGGAAGCCGGGTAAACCGCAGAGCCTGCCGCAAAGATAATACAGCAGGTAGATCCATATATTACCCGCGACAACCATTACGATTGCCCAAAACAATTTACCTGCATATAAGGAAATGCGGGAAACCGGTGCTGTCAAGAAACTGTTCCAATTGTTTCTCAGATGTTCCAGCCGCCACAGGTAGGAACAGTAAGTGCCGATTAAAGCCGGCATAAAGATATAGCATAGGAACAATGTATGCTGCGACCAGAGACTGTACCATTCGCTTTTCAGCAAACCTTGGTTTGCCAAAAAATTAAATGTGCCGAAGAAAGCGGATATGATCGGCAATATAAAGAACGCCAGCCAGACAGGGCTTCTTTTTAACTTCAGACGTTCGGATTTAATTGTTTTATATATTGATAAATGCATATAGTATTCTCCCTTTTATAATGTATTTAGGCCTCTCTTCTTGTGAACAGTACTCTGCCTAAGGCATAGAAAACCGCGATCCAGACAAAAATGCAGATTACGGATGCTGTTTCTGCTGCTGAAAATGTTCGATAGAAGTAAGTGCTGATTCTGGTAGCTTCATCCCACTCAGACCGGACCAGAGAGGCGCTTAAGTTACCGCCCCACGGAAGAAGAGAGTGGGTGGTGACAAACATCAAAAGCAGTGCAGCCATGGAACCGCCAAGTCCCACTGTGAGAGGAATCATTTGATTGGCAAAGAGCATGGACAGTGCAAGCTGCAGCAGGAATAAAGAAAGATTGCTGGCAACTTTCAACACATAGGAAAGCAGATAATATTTTATGTCCGGATGCCCTTCATAACCGAGATAATAACCGAGCATGATAAAAAAAGCGAACTGCGCGGCAAAAATAAGCATGATGATTATGCATCCGCATACTGCTTTGGCGTGATAGAGACTTCCGGCGCTGCGGAGCGTCTCAAGCTGCTTGTAGGTGTTACCCTTATGCTCGATATCGGCAAGACGCGAGGCAAGTACAGCCATCATCGCAGGAATCATGATTCCGTCTAAAAGAGACAGGAAATATAACAGAGACATCCATCCGCATTGCAGTTCCCAGTCCCTAGGATCATGAAAAGCCCATAGTCCCCATAGCAGTTGAACCGATAATAGGGCGAACATTGTCAGCCAAACTTTTCTTCTTTTAATCTTATAGAATTCCAATTGCAGTGTTTTCATAGACTTGACTCCTTTCCGGTTAGAGACAGGAAGATATCTTCCAGACTCTTTTCCCTCTTTTCAACCCGATACAAGGCAATGTTATGTTCGATCATCTTACGGCATAGATGGGCGACATACGCATCTTCGAGCATGGGGATCAGTAGATAATCCTCTTCCTTCATGACTTCGATGCCGTCCCTATGCAGTAGTGAGATCGCTGTGGCAGGCTGGTCGATGCGCAGTGCAATCTGCTGTCTCGCGTGAGAGTGAAGCGCCTCTAAAGTATCCTGATAGACCAGTTCGCCTTTGCGGATAATACCTACATGGTCAGCCATTTGATCGATTTCACTCAGAAGATGGGAGGAAACCACAACTGTGATCCCGTAATCGGAGGGGAGTGTACGGATGAGCTCACGCATCTCCTGAATGCCTGCGGGATCCAACCCGTTAGTAGGTTCATCGAGAATAAGCAGTTTTGGAAAGCTGAGCAGAGCGGCGGCAAGCCCCAGACGTTGTTTCATACCGAGAGAGTAGTGGGCAACCTTCTTTCTGCGGGCTTCATTCAGCCGTACGATTTTCAAGACCTCATCAATATTTTCTTTCGCACAGCCTTTGAGCGTCTGCAGGATATGCAGATTTTCTTCACCCGTCAAATGTCCGTAGTAGCTTGGAGATTCAATTAATGAACCGGTGTTGGCAAGCAGTTTGATTCGATTCTTCTCATTGGCAGGCGTACCGAATAGAGTGATGGAACCGTCGGTGGGTTTGGCAAGCCCGAGAATCATCTTGAGTGTTGTGCTCTTACCTGCGCCGTTCGGCCCCAAGAATCCGTAGACAGCGCCTTGCGGAACTTTCATGTTCAATGCGTTGACACACCGGACCTTACCGTATTGCTTTGTCAGATTAGTAGTTTCAATTAAATTTTGTTCAGCCATAGCCTAAGACCTCTTTTCATAATAAATTTTCATCTCTTTGTTTTGAGTTTACAAGCAGATCATAATCGACTTACACTAAAGCCGGATGAAGGCTGCATTACATTTACATTAAGAATCCGGGTAAGCTATTTTGCAGACAGGAGAAAGATAGTATACTTTTATGTAGAAAGTAAGAAAGGACGCAAATATGATGGAACTGTGTGATTATAAAATAATGCTGGTGGATGACGAACCGGAACTGCGCAGGATGGTGAAAGACTTCTTGATAAAAGAAGGATTTCGAGCCGTGGTAACTGCGGGAAGCTGCAGAGAGGCAAGAAAGATTTATCACATAGAAGAACCGCGATTGATTTTGTTGGATGTGATGCTTCCGGACGGCGACGGATTCAGTTTGCTGCAAGAACTGCACAAAGACTCGGAAGTGCCTGTGATTTTTCTGTCGGCGAAGGATGAAGATGCGGACAGACTTCATGGTCTGGGGTTGGGAGCAGACGACTACATTACAAAGCCTTTTTTGCCAAAAGAACTGGTTCTGCGGGTGAAAGCGGTATTAAAAAGAGTGTACCGCGTCAAAGAGGATGATAAAGAGAGCGAACGGATTCGCCTGGGCGACTGTACTGTTGATTTGGGGAGTGGATTAGTGTGCTGGAACAGTACGACGGAAGGCGATTCGGAAGCCGCAGGGACGAAAGTAAGAGAGCTGACGCTGACGGCGAAGGAATATGCCATCATAGAGAAGCTGTCTGCCAATAGGGGAAGGATTGTGACGATTGACGCACTGTGTGATGCGGTCTGGCAGGAAGGCAATTACGGATATGAAAATACGCTGATTGTGCATATCAGACGGTTACGGGAGAAGATTGAAGAGAATCCGTCCCGTCCGAGATACCTGTTGACGGTGCGCGGGTTAGGTTATAAGCTGCTGTAGCATAAGGAAAAGGGAGAGTTCGGGATGAAGATTAAGAGAGGACTGCCGGGTATACGCAAAGCGCTATATTTTGCATTGGCGCTTATGCTGGTCATATGGCTGATGTTTATCGGAAACATTATACTTTTTGTAGTGGTAGCAATACAGTATCATGAAGATATGCCGGAGTATGTGGAGGGCGGTGAAGTCATGGAGGCGTTAACATGTACGCAGAACGGCTATGAACTCAGCGCATCCATGCAGGAAGCATTGACCAAAATGCAGCAGTGGGCGATGCTGCTTGATGAAAACGGCAAAGTCATCTGGAGTTACAGAAAGCCCGTGGAGATTAAGGAATCATTTACCCGGTCTGAGATTGCCAGAATGAGTAAATGGTATCTGGAAGATTATCCCGTTTACTTAAGAGTTTGGGAAGACCGGATTATGGTTGTGGGAGTGCCCAAATCTTCCATGTGGAAATATAATATAGAATTTCCCATTTCTTGGATAGATTATATGAAAAGCGTGTGGATTTGGATTGTTCTGTTTGAATTTGTTCTGGTGCTGCTATCCGTTTTTTTCTTTACAAGGAAATGGTCGAAGAATAGGGAACAGGTTCGAATGGAGTGGATTTCCGGAATATCGCACGATATCCGTACGCCTATGTCGATGGTGATGGGATATTCGGACGCCCTGCTAAGCAGTGCGAACCTGTCGGCGGAAGAGAAGCGGCAGATGGAGGTCATCAAGCATCAGAGTATTGTGATGAAGGAATTGGTGGAGGATTTAAATCTTACATCCCGGTTAGAATATTCCATGCAGGCGCTGCGGGTGGAGAAACTGCGTCCGGCAGTAGTACTTCGTGAGGAGGCGGCTGCATTTCTGAGTGATGTCAATGAAGAAGAAGCGGACATTGACATGGTGGTATCCGGGCAGGCGGAAGAACTATGGGTGAGAGCCGACCGACAATTGTTGATCAGGGCATTCCGTAATTTGCTGAACAACAGTTTACAGCACGGACAACAGCAGACAGCGACAGTGATTACGCTGCGTATGTGGAAAGAAAGAGGGTGGTGTTGCATCGGCTTTGCAGATAACGGGGTCGGATACTCTCAGGACGTGCTGCACCGGCTGCATAACAGGAAGAAAAAGAGGGTGTCTCAGCACATAGGAGGACTTAATATTGTCCAAAAAATCGTGCTGGCGCACGGCGGCAAAATACGATTTGAAAACAATAAACAGGGCAGCAGTTTTTGTGAGATAAGGCTGCGCGCATATAGTGTAAAAAGTAGATAAGAAAGGTATAGCAAACTCCATATGGCTGTGTTACACTGAAACTATCATGTATGGTACTTTGTACCTACGGACGTAAAGTATATGGGAAAATGCAGGAGGTTATCAAATGACAGCAGACAAGATCAGAGAACTGGTAGCACAGATGACTTTGGAGGAGAAGGCAGCAATGTGTTCGGGAGCAGATTTCTGGCATACTGAGGCGGTAGAGCGCTTGGGAATTCCGGCAAGCATGGTATCTGACGGACCTCACGGGCTGCGTAAACAGGATGAACAGGCAGACCATTTAGGAGTAAATGAGAGTATTAAGGCGGTATGTTTTCCGGCGGGATGCGGCACAGCGGCGTCTTTTAACAGGGAATTGCTTGTGAAGATGGGCGAGGCGCTTGGAAATGAATGTCAGGCAGAAGGGGTAAGCGTCATATTAGGACCGGCTGTCAATATCAAACGTTCACCGTTGTGCGGACGTAATTTCGAGTATTATTCGGAAGACCCGCTCGTAGCAAGCGAGATGGCGGGGGCGTTGATTCATGGAATACAGAGCAAGAATGTAGGCACGAGCATCAAGCATTTTCTGGCAAATAATCAGGAGACGCGAAGGATGTCTTCCGACTCCCGTGTGGATGAAAGAACATTAAATGAAATTTATCTGGCGGCATTTGAAGGCGCAGTGAAAAAGGAAAAACCGTGGACGGTCATGTGCTCTTACAACAAAATTAACGGCACGTATGCTGCTCAGAATCACCTATATTTAACGGAGACACTTCGTGAGAAATGGGGATTTGATGGTTATGTCATGAGTGACTGGGGTGCGGTCAACAATCGCGTGGAGGATTTAAAAGCAGGACTGGATCTTGAGATGCCCGGGTCTAACGGTGTGAATGACAAACTGATCGTGGGCGCTGTTTTGAGCGGCGAGCTGGACGAGAGCATTGTTGACGAAGCGGTGGAGCATATTTTGAACATTGTGTTCCGGTATGAAGAAAATCGAGATGACAAGGCGGTATTCGACAGAGATAAAGATCATGAGGCAGCACGTAAGGTCGCGGAGGAGACGATTGTCCTGCTAAAGAACGAAGGCGTTCTCCCGCTGTCGGATAAGCAGAAGGTTGCTTTTATCGGTAAATATGCGAAGACTCCACGCTATCAGGGCGGCGGCAGCTCTCATATCAACAGCCATAAAGTAACGTCTGCATTAGATGCGGCGGCAGGTATGGATAATGTTACCTACGCACAGGGATTTGATGACAAAGAAGATAAGACCGATGAGAAACTGTTCACGGAAGCTGTCGAGGCGGCACGAAACGCCGATGTTGCGGTTATTTTTGCCGGACTTCCGGATAAATTTGAGTCGGAAGGATTTGACAGGAGTCATATGGCAATGCCGAACTGCCAGAATGAACTGATCGAGCAGATTGCCAAGGTACAACCGAATACAGTTGTGGTACTGCATAATGGCTCGCCGATAGAAATGCCTTGGATTGATAAAGTAAAAGGTATTGTGGAGGCATATCTGGGCGGTCAGGCAGTGGGCGGCGCAGTCTGCGATATCTTATTTGGTAAGGTAAACCCCAGTGCGAAACTGCCGGAGACATTCCCGCTCAGACTGGAAGATAACCCGTCGTATTTGTCATATATCGGTGAGGGCGATGTGGTAGAATACCGCGAGGGTATTTTTGTGGGATACCGCTATTATGACAAGAAAAAAATGGATGTTTTGTTCCCCTTTGGGTACGGACTATCCTATACAACGTTTGAGTACTCTAATCTGACTGTAGATAAAGAACAGATGAAGGATACGGATATCCTGCGCGTGACGGTTGATGTAACGAACACAGGAAATGTTGCAGGCAAAGAAGTAGTACAGCTTTATGTGGCGGATAAAGAGAGCACGGTAATCCGCCCGGTGAAAGAACTGCGTGATTTTGCCAAAGTGGAATTGCTGCCCGGCGAGACGAAGACGGTGACTTTCATGCTGGATCGGAGAGCTTTTGCATACTACAGTGTGAGAATTCATGACTGGCATGTGGAGACAGGCGAATTTGATATTATGATTGGCAAATCATCCAGAGATATCGTGTTGACTAAAACGGTGACGGTAGAGTCTACAGTGAAGCTTCCGTTTGTCTATACCACGGACACAACATTGGGAGATGTCAAGAAAGACTCGAGGGCATGGGCACTGGCACAGGAGCTGTTTAAAGGCGGTATCTTCGGTGAGCCGCCGCAAGGTGAAAGTGAAGCGGCAAACGAAGCGATATCCGAGGAGATGAATGAGGCGATGGAGGGATTCCTGCCGCTTCGCGGACCAATCAGCTTCACAGGTAAAGTAACGATGGCGGATGTGCAGGCGCTCGTAGATAAGCTGAATGCGTTGGAGGAGTGAGGAGAACATCTGATAGCAGATGAGGTATCAGACAGCGGTAACAGATTGCAAGCAAATCTACATCGACCGAAATATGATGCAAGAATGATACAAATTTGATACAAAAATGATGCAGGCATATTTTATAATGTAAATACAATATTACTGAGACAGAACGGACTGTATGATTATTTATACGAGAGGACAGGTATACCAATATGAAGTCTGGGAGTAAGAGAGTATATTACATTGTAAAATATGCTTTGTCATTATTTGTTGTTGCAAGTATGCTGAACGTTTTTACATCTTGCGAAGGTGCGGCTGTGTGCGAGGCAAAAGAGAAAATTTCAGAGCTAGATGTTGAGAAATTTGTCACGGATTATTATAAAGCGCGGACGAAAGAAACAATCGATTCTATTGTGGATTATGTTGAGGATAAAGAGGGTTTAACGGAACTTATCATTAGGCAGAAAATTTTCTATCATTATGGAGGCGGAGCGTGTGAGAACATAGAGGTAGATGTATATCCGGTGTCGGATGAAAAACACTGGTTGGCTGTCGTAACATATGACGTGACAGTGGAAGGGTTTGATGTGCGTATTCCGGGAGCGACGGTGGAAGCTGTCGGCAAGAAGAAAGATGGAAGCCTGCAAATAGTGAATGGCGTTGTTTCGGAAGAGGAGGAAGCGATTCTGGAGGAGCTGCGGGAGTTAAGCTTGTCAGACGAAGTTGTAGATAAGATAAATGAAGTAACTGTGCGTTATAACGATATCATAGCACAAAATGAAGAGATCATGAAATGGATGCTTGAGGTAGATGATGCCATAAGAGAGGGGATGGTAAAGTATTATGCCGGTGAGGATATATTTGAAAGCATCGATATCGATAAGTATATTGTCCAAAAGGGCGACTGCCTTTGGGATATCGCAGAAGAGCGGCTTGGCGACGGAATGTACTGGGGTAAGATTTATGAGGAGAATAGAAATGTAATCGGGGATAATCCGGATTTGCTTTATGTGGGAATTGAATTGCAGATGGGCGAGTCGGATTAAATAAATGAGAAAGACAAAAGGCAGAACCGCAATGGCTCTGCCTTTTATATAACATATGATTATTTATTTTCTAACGCCGCCTTAACAAATCCCTTGAATAAAGGATGAGGTCTGTTAGGTCTTGACTTTAATTCAGGATGTGCCTGCGTAGCCACGAAAAACGGATGATTCGGCAATTCACACATTTCCACGATTCTTCCGTCGGGAGACAAGCCGGACAGTTTCATACCGTTTTCAGTAAGTACCGCACGATAATCATTATTTACTTCATAGCGGTGTCTGTGTCTTTCATGAATTGTTTCTTCGCCGTATAACTCATAAGCCTTGGAGGTCTTGTCCAATACGCAGGGATAAGAGCCGAGGCGCAGAGTACCGCCGATATCTTCCACACCGTTCTGGTCGGGCATCAGTGCGATAACCGGATGGGTGGTGGAGGGGTCAAGTTCTATGCTGTGCGCATCGTTATAGGAAAGCACATTTCTTGCAAATTCCACAATGGCTAACTGCATTCCAAGACAAAGACCAAGGAAAGGTATATTATTTGTCCTTGCGTAAGTAATGGCATAAATCTTACCGTCTATGCCTCTGTCGCCAAAACCGCCCGGAACGAGAATGCCGTTGACGCCGTTTAAGATTTCACCAACATTATCTTTTGTCACAGTCTCCGAATCGACCCATTTAATATTAACTACACAGCGATTGGAGATACCGCCGTGCTTTAATGCCTCGACAACGCTGATATATGCGTCGTGAAGCTGGGTATACTTACCTACGAGAGCAACTGTTACTTCGCTGGTGGGAGTCCTTAAAGATTCCACCACGGCTTTCCAGTCGGTCAGGTCGGGTTCGGGACAATTCAGCTTCAGGCAGTCACATGCTACCTGTGCCAAATGTTCTTCTTCCATGGCAAGCGGAGCCTCATAGAGATGTTCGACGTCGAGGTTCTGCAGTACGCGGTTGCTGGGCACGTTACAGAACAAGGCAATTTTGTCTTTCAATGTCTGGTCAAGAGGATGCTCGCTGCGACATACGATGATATCAGGCTGGAGCCCCATGCCTTGGAGTTCTTTGACGCTTGCCTGTGTGGGCTTCGTTTTCATTTCCTGAGAAGCACTTAAGTAGGGAATGAGAGTTACATGAATTAAGATAGCATTTTCTCTTCCTACTTCATGCTGGAACTGACGAATAGACTCTAAAAAAGGCTGGCTTTCAATGTCGCCTACTGTTCCGCCTACTTCTATGATTGCGATGCGTGTCTCCTCATCGGTAAAATTGCGGTAAAAGCGACTTTTAATTTCGTTGGTAATATGAGGGATTACCTGTACCGTGCCACCGCCGTAATCTCCGCGCCGCTCTTTCTGTAAGACGGACCAGTATACTTTACCGGTAGTCACGTTAGAATTTTTGTCCAGATTCTCGTCGATAAAGCGTTCATAGTGACCGAGGTCAAGATCGGTTTCCGTACCGTCTTCCGTTACAAATACCTCGCCATGCTGAATAGGATTCATTGTACCGGGATCAATGTTGATATAGGGATCAAATTTCTGCATCGTGACTTTGTAGCCGCGCGCTTTTAATAGTCTTCCTAAAGAAGCGGCAGTGATACCCTTACCGAGACCGGATACAACACCACCTGTTACAAATACGTATTTTACTGCCATTTTTCTCCATGCCTTTCTGCAACAAAAAGTAATCGTTCAATACCTTGTGCCATGTAACGGCACTCAAAACAATATATGGTTTATTATACAATGGAAAGGAAGGAAAAATCTACTGTAAAGGTTAAAATTTGTAAAAAACTTTAGAATTCTTTTATACTTGTGTTCATAAATTCATAATTCGCATATTGATTTATGATTTTTCCTTCTATATACTATGTTATAGTGAAAAAAATAAGAGATGTTTATGTCGTGGAAGCGATATGGATAGAAAGTGAGGATTCCTCATGGATGACAATTTAAATCAGTACGACGGCGGTCCGAATCGTGGTTCCGGCGGTCCGAATGGATCAAATGGTCCGGGTGGCTCGAATAATAACGGCGGTCCGAACGGAAATGGAGGCGATCCCCGTAAGCAGAGCCTGATTATGCTCGTAATTGCCGCTTTGGTCACACTGTTGTGCATCAGTATGTTTATGAAGATGCTGACCGGTGCCAGCAACCAAGAGATTACCTACAATTCTTTTGTTAAGATGGTAGAGGACGGCGATGTCAAGAGCGTTACGGTTGAAACGGACAGAATTACCATTTACCCGAAGGAAAGCAAGACAAGTTCACCTTTTATGTATGGGTATGGCCTTGGCACCATGACATACTATACAGGTAAGATGGAAGACGATGATACGCTGGCGCAGCGTTTGCTGGAACACAATATAGATGTGAATAAACAGACGTCTGACAGTTCCAGTGTGATTATGACGGTATTGCTTTATTATGTTCTGCCGATTCTCTTGATGTGGGGGCTTCTCAGCCTGCTATTCAGACGAATGGGCGGGAAAGGCGGTCCCATGGGCGTAGGCAAGAGCACAGCAAAGGCTTATGTTCAGAAAGAGACAGGCATCACATTCAAAGATGTGGCGGGTGAAGATGAGGCGAAGGAATCGTTGGTTGAGGTGGTAGATTTCCTGCACAACCCGGGCAAGTATGCCAAGATTGGTGCGAGGCTTCCAAAGGGTGCGCTTTTGGTCGGCCCTCCCGGAACGGGTAAGACGCTGTTAGCCAAAGCGGTGGCAGGTGAAGCGCATGTGCCGTTCTTCTCATTATCCGGCTCGGATTTTATTGAATTGTATGTCGGCGTGGGCGCCTCCCGTGTACGCGATCTTTTTAAAGAAGCGGAGAAGAATGCTCCGTGTATCGTATTCATTGATGAGATTGACGCTATCGGCAGAAGCAGGGATTCTAAATATGGCGGTGGAAATGAAGAGAGAGAACAGACGTTGAACCAGCTCTTGTCTGAGATGGACGGTTTTGACGGCAGGAAAGGAATCATCATTCTGGCGGCGACCAACAGACCGGAGATACTGGATAAGGCGTTACTTCGTCCGGGACGTTTCGACCGGAGAATCATTGTAGATAAGCCTGATTTAAAAGGACGTGTGGAAATCCTGAAGGTACATGCCAAGGATGTGCGAATGGATGAGACGGTTGATTTGAACGAGATTGCACTGGCAACTTCCGGAGCGGTCGGTTCCGATCTCGCCAATATGATTAACGAGGCGGCAATCAATGCCGTTAAGACGGGCAGAGAATATGTAAGCCAGAAAGACTTGTTTGACGCCGTTGAACAGGTACTTGTCGGAAAAGAAAAGAAAGACCGCGTCATGAGCAAGGAGGAGCGCAAGATTGTCTCTTATCATGAGGTGGGTCACGCCTTGATCAGCGCATTACAGAAAAATTCCGAGCCGGTGCAGAAGATTACGATTGTGCCGAGAACAATGGGCGCGCTCGGATATGTTATGCACATACCGGAGGAAGAGAAGTATCTGGACACCGAGGCTGAACTGCGCGACAGACTGGTAAGTCTTCTGGGCGGTCGCGCCGCGGAGGAAGTTGTGTTTGATACCGTAACAACGGGCGCGGCGAATGATATTGAGCAGGCGACGAGCCTTGCGCGCAACATGATCACCCGCTTCGGCATGAGCAAGAAATTCGGTCTTATGGGACTTGCCACAGTGGAAAGCCAGTATCTGGACGGCAGAGCATCTCTGACTTGCTCTGACGTGACGGCGGCAGACATTGACACGGAAGTCATGAAGATGCTTCGCGACAGTTATAAACAGGCGAAGAAACTGCTGAAAGAAAACCGTGAGATTATGGATAAACTGGCGGATCATCTGATTGAGAAAGAAACGATTACCGGTAAAGAATTTATGAAAATCTTCCGCAAGGAAAAGGGACTCCCGGAGCCGGAGGAAGATGAGAAGAAAGGTAAAAAGGACGGGGAAAAGTCTCAGGAGAAGTCCGTAGAGACGCCGAAGGCGGAGACGCAGAACGTACAGCAGCCTTCATCCGAGCCGATACAGCAGCCGCAGAATGTGCCCGGAGGACAGTCATGGCAGCAGCCGCGGGAGCAACAGACATTGGAACAGCAGCCACAGTCAGAGCAGCAGCCTTCAACTGGGCAGGCCGGGCAAGAGCCGCCCACACCGGGTCAGCAGCCGTTGCAGGGACAAGAGGCGCCATGGCAGCAGAATATATCCGGACAGCCGCAGGCAGAACAGGAGCCTCGCTGGATGCCGCCCACACAGCCGCAGCCTGAGAACCGGGGATTATTTTCGCAGGCACCGGAACCGAAAGACGATAGCAAGTAAAGTATGATATGAATTTATAAAGGCAAAGTCATTTGTAGGGATTGACTTTGCCTTATTTACCGTCATAATAAACTTAACAAACGAAAGGACTTTGCAGAGGAAACAGATATGTTTGATTTTGATGAAGAATTGAAAAAGCTTCCCAATTCACCGGGGGTTTATCTGATGCATGATGACGCCGATACGATTATCTATGTGGGGAAGGCGGTGAACCTGCATAATCGCGTGCGTTCGTATTTCCGCAAAATTGTCGGAAGAGGGCCGCAGATTGACAAGATGGTGCAGCAGATTGCAAGGTTTGAATATATTGTGACGGATTCCGAGCTAGAAGCGCTTGTACTGGAGAATAATCTGATCAAAGAGTACAGCCCGAAGTATAACACGATGCTCAAGGATGATAAGACATATCCATATATTAAAGTAACGATGGGTGAAGAGTATCCGCGAATCCTTTTTTCCAGAGAGATGAAAAAAGACCGCTCCAAATATTTCGGACCGTATACCAGTGCGGCGGCGGTCAAAGATACGATTGAACTGATGAATAAACTGTATCAGCTTAAGACGTGCAACCGGAAACTGCCGCGGGATATAGGACTGGAGCGTCCCTGCCTGAATTATCATATTAAACAGTGCATGGCGCCTTGTCAGGGTTATATCGGCAAGGAAGAATACCGGGAGAGGGTAGAACAGGCATTGGACTTTCTGAACGGTAATTATAAACCGCTTCTGAAAGATTTAGAAGAAAAAATGACGCAAGCGTCGGAAAACATGGAATTTGAAGAGGCAATCCGTTACCGCGACCTCTATAACAGTGTTAAAAGTGTGGCGCAGAAACAGAAGATTACGGATTCGGATGGAGAAGACAAAGATATTCTCGCACTGGCAAAAGACGATACGGACGCGGTGGTGCAGGTCTTTTTCGTGCGCGACGGTAAACTGATTGGCAGGGAACATTTCTATATGACGCATGTGCAGGGCTATGACAATGCACAGATTTTATTGGATTTTGTAAAGCAGTTCTATGCGGGGACTCCTTATATTCCGAGGGAATTGATGTTGCAGGAGGAGATTGCGGATATCGAGATTCTGGAGAAATGGCTGAGCACCCGTAAAGGCGGCAGAGTATATATTCGTGTGCCGAAGAAGGGTGCAAAGGAGAAACTGGTGGAACTGGCGGCGCAGAATGCGCATCTGATATTGAGTCAGGATAAAGAGCGCATTAAACGGGAAGAAGGCAGAACTATCGGTGCGGTAAAGGAGATCGCAGCATTGCTTGAATTGGAACATGTGAGCCGCATGGAGGCTTTTGATATCTCTAACATCAGTGGCTTTGCCAATGTAGGTTCCATGGTGGTTTTTGAAAAAGGGAAAGCGAAACGCAGCGATTACCGCAAGTTCCGAATCCAATCCGTGTCGGGACCGGACGACTATGCGTGCATGAAAGAAGTGCTCACGAGGCGATTTGTGCACGGCATGGAGGAAAAAGAGGAGCTGAACCGTAAAGAGATGAATCACGAGTTCGGAAGCTTTACGAAATTTCCCGACCTGCTTTTGATGGACGGCGGCAGGGGGCAGGTGAACATCGCCCTTCAGGTATTGAAAGAGCTGCATCTTGACATTCCGGTCTGCGGCATGGTGAAAGATGATAATCACCGTACACGCGGTCTGTACTATCACAATGTGGAGATTCCCATCGACACACATTCGGAAGGCTTTAAGCTGATTACCAGAATACAAGACGAGGCGCACCGGTTTGCCATCGAATATCATCGTTCGCTTCGCTCTAAGGCGCAAGTGAAGTCTGTGCTTGACGAGATACCGGGAGTGGGTCCGGCGAGACGTAAGGCGCTCATGAAACATTTCGGTTCCATCAATGAGATTAAGGAAGCTTCGGTGGAGCAGCTGTGCGAGGTGCAGGAGATACCGGAGCATATCGGACAGCAGATTTATGAGTTTTTTAGGAAGGGGTAGGAAGAAACTGATTTTATGAACCCGCAGCAAATCTATCTAAATTCACACCCAATAATATCTTATCTACAGCATTACATAGTTGATACTTTTATTATATTCCGATAAAATTTAAAAAAGCAGGAAATGCAAAGGAAGTGTAGAAATGCGGATAGCGGTTTGTGATGATGAAAGAGAACTAAGAGGAATGCTTGCGGAAAAGATAGCAAGACTTTATCCGGATGCGGAGCTGATGTTATATCAGTCGGGACAGGAACTGCTTTTGTCGGACGCCCATCCGGATATTTTGTTCCTTGATATTCGGATGGCGGGCAAAGACGGTATGGAGACAGCGAGAGAACTGCGTAAGAGAAACCGGAGCACAATTATTATTTTTGTGACGGCGTTAACAGATTTTGTGTTTGAAGCATTTGACGTTAGAGCGTTTCACTATCTTGTGAAGCCGTTTGAGGACAGAAAATTTGTGGAGGTACTGTTAAATGCCGTCAAAGAATATGAAACTGTCAGGAAAATGGAAGAAGCAAAATCAGACGCAAAGCAGGTAAAGCCCAGCCTGCTGGTTACTTCCGGAGGAGAACATATTACAGTCGCGTGGGAAGATATCGTCTATGCGGAAGTTTTTAACCGCAAGGTGATTATTCACACCATGGATTCGGATATAGAGTATTACGGTAAGATGAAGGAACTGGAGGCGCAGGCAGGGGATGATTTTTACAGACCGCATAGGGCGAACCTTATAAACTTAAATTATATTAAGAAATATGATGCTTCGACCGTTTATCTGCAAAGAGGACAAGCGCTGATAGCGAAGCAGAACTATCAGGATTTTGTCAAAAGCTATTTAAGATTTAATCAGAGAAAAGGAAAGAAATAGAGGATGGCATATACTTTCATCACAAATATGGTGTGGATAGCGGAAGATTTCATCAGAGGATATTGTTTTTACCGGTTAATGAAGCCGTTTATGAAACGTGCGGTTTGTGCCGGATTGGCATATTTTCTGATTATGATGCTGTTATATATCGTGCCGTTTCATATGAACTACTATGCCGCATACGTTATAGGTTCTTTTATCGTATTTGGTTTAGTCTGTCTGACGGACCGGAGAAATTACAGGCAGAAGGCATTTCTCGTGGCGATGTTTTCTTCCATGAACTGGCTGTCTATGACGATGGCGGAAATTTTATATGACAACTTATATGCTTTTGCCGAAAATACGGATTATATGAAGAGCCATACGGAGATCATGTGGATTGCATTATACGCAGGGGTATGTATGGTTTATTTGCTGTTAGAGTTTTCCTTTATGATAATAGGTGTCCGGCAGGTACTAAAGACATACAGAAATAAAAGTGTGGATATGACTGCTAAGGAATTGATTATGCTGCTTGTTCCGTCGCTTATGGGAATGATCGCCTATCGGATTATACGGAATTATCGTATGTTTTATCTGCTGGAAGGCGGAGAAAACAGGGTACTGTATGATGTTCTGATTGTGCTATTCTGTGCGGTATCGATTATCTCGATAGTAGTGGTTATTGTACTATATCAGGACATTAAAGCAAAGCAGGAAGAGAACCGGCAGGCGGAATCTCTTGCCATACAGATTGGAAATATCAGGCGGCACATCGGACAGGTGGAAGACCTTTATCAAGGTATCCGCGGCGTCAGGCATGATATGACGAACCATATTCTTACGTTAGAGAGGCTTTATGAAGAAAACAGGGTCAAAGAAGCCATCGCTTACGGAACAGAACTAAAGACGACTCTTGCAGGGATGTCAGGAGAGATGGCAAGCGGAAATGCCGTGACAGACGTCATTTTGCAGGAACAGAAAAGAGAGGCGGAAAAACTACAGATAAGCTTCCGCTCAGAATTCTATTATCCCAAAGATACTGCTATCAATGCATTTGATATCAGCGTGATACTGAATAATGCGTTACAAAATGCAATTGAATATGTGCAACAGAGTAAAACACCGTATTTGTCTATTCGCTCGTATCATAGGAACAATGCCTATATGATAGAGGTTTGCAACAGCTTTGACGGGGAGCTGCAATGGGATACGGAAAGCGGGCTGCCGGCCACGTCCAAAGAGAAGGCGGATGGTCACGGTTATGGACTGCTCAATATCCGCAGAGTGGCGCGCAAATATTCCGGTGACATAGCCATTGATGTAAAAGACGGTGAATTTTGCTTAAGCGTGATGCTGATGATGAAATGATAGAGATACTGTCGATATTTCTTTTTCGCACTTCAAACGTTACATAATGCAACTCTAAAGACCTTCTTCCGACACTTTATAGGAATTATAATGTTTCTATGAGAAAAGGGGGACGGTCTTATATGCGCCTTTGCAGGAAAATCTTAGCGATTTCGTTCAAAGAAAAATCCATATTCCGATTTGATTATATTGTAGGTACGGTATTTGCCTTTCTGTACATTGTTCTGAAAGTATACCTGTGGAAAGGTTTATATGGAACTGGCGGGAAAGCCATAGGAGGTATTACGTTAAACAGCATGATTGTTTACAGTATCATCGCTGGATTTACCGAGGGAATTACCAAAACGACAGTCATGAAGGATTTAAACGACAGTGTGCTGGACGGAACCATTTCTGCCAATATGCTGCTTCCGATCGGGCTGAAAAGGTACATGTTTATACAGTCGGTGACGCGCAATCTTTTCCGTACGTTGTATGGGATGCTGCCTTCGGTGGTGGCCGCTATGCTTGTATTTAGCTTTCATGTGAACGTGAATCTGGTCAATCTGTTTCTGTATCTGAGTTCGGTTTGCATGGGCGTTGTCATTAATTTTCTGTACAATTTCCTGTTTGGATCCAGCGTGATATGGCTGCGCAATTCGTTTTTTCTGAGTAATATCAACAGTGTCCTCCTCAGTTTGTTCTCGGGAGCGTTCGTGCCGGTCTGGTTTTTCCCGGAGGGGCTTAAAGAACTGTCAAGATTCCTGCCTTTTCGATATATTGTGTTTGAACCGGCAGCAATTTTTGTAAATGCCAAAAGTCCGCAGGAGGCTGTGGCGGTTCTTGGTATGCAGCTTATATGGATCGGTCTTTTGTTTGGTGCGGTCACGCTTGTCTGGAACCGGGGCAGACACAAAATTATGATACAGGGAGGATGAGACTGTAATGATGATGGGCTTGTACAGGTATTTGCGGTTGACGCATCTTTTTACAAAGAAGGCGGTAAAAGGAATGATGACTTACCGATGGTCTTTTCTGATCAACTGTATTTCGCAGGCGCTTGACTACTCTGTGACATTTCTGCTCATGTGGATTATGATTTCCGCGTTTGAGGATATGAACGGATGGAACGCATACGAAGTGATGCTGCTATATGCATTCAGCTTGTTTGCATACGGGATAGCGGGTACGTTCTTTTTTAACATTATGAATCTTCTTCCGGGGCAGATTCTGAAAGGTGCGTTCGATGATGTGTTGGTTAAGCCGGTAAAAGTTCTGCCGTATCTGATCAGCAGCAGCTTTATCTGTAATTACATTGCGCATATGATGCTTTCAGCCATTGTTATGGCAGTCTGCTTCAAAGCGCTGCAGATTCAGGTTACGGTACGTCTTTTGTGGAGAGTGGCGGGAATCCTGTTGTTCGGCAGCCTGATCTACGGAGGATTATTTCTGATTGTAAGCGGCTCGGCGTTTCTTGTGGCAAAGATAGATTCTCTGTTTCAGATAATGTATTTTTTCAGGGAAGTATCTTACTATCCGATTTCTATTTTTCCGAGAATTATTCAGGTGATTGTTACTACGCTTGTGCCCTACGGGTTTGTCAATTACTATCCGCTCAGAGAACTTCTGGGGAAGGAAGACGGCGTCATATTCCGGCAGGCAGCGGTATTGAGCCCGCTCGCTGCAGTGCTTTTTTTTGCTGTATCTTGTTTGTTGTTTCATCAAAGCTCAAAATGTTACAAAAGCAGTGGTTCATAGGAGGGTATCATGTCATTGATAGAAGTATCGCATGTTTCAAAGGAATATGAAGTGCTTGTACCGCGTCAGGGGGCGAGAAATGTGTTAAAGAATATATTCTGCCCGGATAAGAAGAAGGTCAGCGCCGTAAACGATGTTTCTTTTCGTATTCATGCCGGGGAGCTGGTGGGGTTTATCGGGGAGAACGGCGCGGGAAAGTCTACGACCATCAAGATGATGTCGGGCATTCTGTTTCCGACTGCCGGAAGCATTACGGTTGCCGGTTTATGTCCGTATCAGAAGCGGGAGGAAAATGCAAGGAATATCGGCGTGGTGTTCGGGCAAAGGTCGAGATTAAACTGGGATTTGCCTATGATGGACAGTTTTGAATTATATAAGGAAATATATCAAATCGATTCGAATGTGTTCCGAAAAAATGTTGACCGTTTTGTGGAGATGCTGCGTATGCAGGAATTTTATCATACGCCGGTAAGACAGCTCAGTTTAGGGCAGAGAATGAAGGCGGAAGTTGTGCTGTCACTATTACACGAGCCGCCGATTCTGTATCTGGATGAGCCGACTATAGGGCTTGACGTAATGGCGAAACAGCAAATACGGGAATTTATCAAAGAGCGGAACCGCCTAGAGGGCACGACTACAATACTGACTTCCCACGATACGAAGGATTTGGATTGCGTATGCCAAAGAATAATTGTTCTGGCTAAGGGCAGCATAATTTTTGACGGATCGATAGAGAGATTTAAGAAAGAACACGCGAAGGAAGGCGTGTCGGATATTGAGGATATGGTCAGAAACATATACGAGGAGAACGTATTCACAGAAGACGCCGGTTGTAGTAAAGTAGAGTGAGAAATATAATATGATGATTGGGATGGGGAGAGCGATATGACGACAGGAGAAAAGATAGCGGCATTGCGTAAGGAAAAAGGAATCACACAGGAAGCGCTGGCGGAGAGCCTTAAGGTATCGCGTCAGTCGGTATCACGCTGGGAGATGGACGCGGCGTTCCCGGAGACGGAGAAATTGATCAAATTAAGCAGATTGTTGGAGTGCAGTATAGATTTTTTGTTAAACGGCGATATACAGAAAGGCAGTGAATGCCATACGGAGGTATCTGCAAATGACTGCTTCCGGTTTATCCGCGAGTGCACGTATTTTTTCCTTGCAACGTCTGTGAGCGGGAAGCCGCGTCTTAGACCGATGGGGTTTATCTACGCTGATGACAAGGCGTTGTATATAGCTACGGATAACCGCAAAAATGTTTATTCCGAATTGTTCCACAATCCGCTGGTGGAACTGGCAAGCTACAATCTTAATACAAGAAAATGGATCAGAATAAGCGGCAGGGTCGAGCAGGACAGTTCCGGATCGGTGCGGGAGGAAATGGAAAACCTATATCCGATGATTAAACAGGAATATATTCAAAGGGACGAGATGTTTTTTGTGATTTTTAAAATAATCATTGAGGAGGCGACTATCGCATGAAAAGAAAATCTATCGGCGCGCGGCATGAGATGATCATACAGCCGGCATTTATTATTGGAACCTATAATGAAGATAAAAGCCCGGATTTTGCACCGATTACCTGGGTGAGCAAGACTTGTGAGCGGGATGAAGATTATTTGATCGTCATCAGTATGTACGGAACGAAGAAAACGAAGCAGAACATACAGAGAACGAAACAGTTCAGCATTAATCTTGTCAGTACGGGGATGCTTACGCTGATGGATTATTTCGGGCAGACGTCCGGACTTGACGGAGCCAAAGAAGAAGTGCCGTATACTCATGGCAGGGCGGTCTGTATTGACGCGCCGACGCTTGACGAAAGTCGTTGGGTCTGTGAATGCGAAATGCTCTCGTCGGTTGCTACGGGTGAATCGGACACCTATTTCTGCAGGGTAAAGAACGTGCAGATTGATGAACGGATTGACGTAGATACTAACGGCGTTGACCTGACGTTGTTCGACCCGGTAATTTATTCAGGGAATTATCATTCCATCGGGGAGTATCTGGGGACAATCGGGGATTATTATTGCAGAAAATAAACGGTATGTGCCGTTGCCGCTTATTGCGAACCTCTTTTTTATATGCTACAATATACAAGGGCTCGACAGCTCACGCATGACATGAGCGGTCGGGCTTATACTATATTGTATTGTATGAGAAAGGGGTTCATACACTGAGATTTTAACAATACTATACTTTATCATCATAAGGAGAAGGATATGGCAAGCATCAGTTTAACCAAAGTCATTGAGAAATTTAAGCTGGAGAATCTTACACCGGAGATTGATATCTCCAAAATTAATGTAATACAGCCGGATATCAACAGACCGGCATTACAGATAGCAGGGTATTTTGAGCATTTCGAAACCACACGTTTGCAGGTGGTCGGATTTGTAGAGTATTCTTATATGAACGGACTCGACGAGGAAAGACAGGTTGAAATTTACGAGAAATTGTTGAATAATCCGATTCCCGGCATTATTTTCTGCAGGGAACTGCATCCCAACGACCTGTTCAGAGAAACTGCCGTTAAATACGGCGTACCGCTGTTGATGAGTAAGAAAGCGACTTCCGCATGTATGGCGGAAATTATCAGATGGCTGAATGTAAAACTGGCGCCTTGTATTTCCGTACACGGCGTGCTGGTGGACGTATACGGTGAAGGCGTACTGATTACAGGCGAGAGCGGTATCGGTAAATCGGAGGCGGCGCTGGAACTGATTAAGAGAGGCCACCGTCTGGTCACTGATGATGTGGTGGAAATCAGAAGAGTCAGCGAGGACACCCTTGTAGGCTCAGCGCCCGATATTACGAAACATTTTATTGAACTTCGCGGTATCGGTATTGTGGATGTGAAAGCGTTGTTCGGTGCATCCAGCGTCAGGGATACGCAGAACATAGATCTGGTTATCCGGCTGGAGGACTGGGACAAAGAGAAAGAGTATGACCGTCTCGGGTTAGAAGAAGAATATACGGAGTATCTGGGCAATAAGGTGGTATGTCATAATATACCGATCAGACCGGGTCGGAATCTGGCGATTATCTGTGAATCGGCGGCGGTTAATCACCGTCAGAAGAAGATGGGATACAATGCGGCACAGGAATTGTACAAACGCGTGCAGGAATCTTTGTCACGGAGGCAGGAAGAAGAGTAGGAACGGGGGTAAATAGTAAATATGGGAAAATATGTATTTGGGGTAGATGTAGGCGGTACGACCGTGAAGTTAGGCTTGTTCGATGAAAGCGGCATGGTGTTGGACAAATGGGAGATACCTACAAGAACGGAGAGCAGCGGAGTAAATATTCTTCCTGACATTGCGACAAGCATTCAGAGTAAAATGTCTGAGAAAGCGATTGCCGAAGAAGATGTGGCAGGAGTCGGCGTAGGCGCGCCGGGGCCAGTCGATGGCAACGGCATCATTCATAAGGCAGTGAACTTGGGCTGGAGTGAAATGAACTTGAAGAAAGAACTCACACAGCTCTTGGGCGGTATGAGAGTGGAAGGCGGCAATGACGCCAATGTAGCAGCCCTCGGTGAAATGTGGAAAGGCGGCGGACAGGGATATGAGAATCTGGTGGCTGTCACGCTCGGGACCGGCGTGGGCGGCGGTATTATTATTAACGGCAAGATTCTGACGGGAGCGACCGGTTCGGGTGGCGAAATCGGACATATCCATGTGGAAGATGAAGAGACGGAGGCATGCGGATGCGGTAATTACGGCTGCCTTGAAGAGTATGCTTCCGCGACAGGCATCACGAGGCTTGCGAACAGAAAGCTTAAGCAAAGCGATAAGGACAGCGTATTGAGAAACGGTGAAGTGTCTGCCAAGACAGTGTTTGATGCAGTGAAGGCAGGAGACGAACTTGCCATTGAAATTGCGAAGCAGTTCGGTGACTATCTGGGCAAAGGGCTTGCCGTTATTGCAGGTGTGATTAATCCGGAGATATTTGTGATCGGCGGCGGCGTATCGAAGGCAGGGGAAGTATTGTTTGACTATATTTGCCCGTCTTTTGATAAGACGGTATTCCATGGCTGTAAAGATACGAAGTTTGCATTAGCTACACTGGGAAATGATGCGGGTATTTACGGTGCGGCTAAGATGGTATTAGATTAGTGCTATTAGAATATAATAAGTAAGAAGTAAATTTGTGAAACGGACGGTACAAATATTGAGTGCATCAATGTATGACTATATTAAAACGGTGATTCCACGTGAGCGTATCATATTTCACGAACCGATGAGTAAGCACACTACATTTCGCGTGGGAGGAGAGGCGGAATGCCTCATTACGATACAGAACGAGGAAGAACTGGGGAAGCTGATTCCCTATCTGAACCAGATAGAGCAGGATTATTTTATTCTGGGTAACGGCAGTAATCTGTTAGTAGGCGACAAGGGATATCGCGGTATTGTACTTAAGTTCGGTGAACAGATGGAACAGATCCGGGTAGAGGGTACGCGGATTACGGCGAAAGCTGGCGCACTGCTTGCGCAGGCAGCCGCCGTGGCGAAGGAGAACAGTCTGACCGGATTAGAGTTTGCAGCGGGCATACCGGGCAGCATCGGCGGCGGTGTTGTGATGAATGCCGGAGCATACGATGGTGAAATGAAGATGGTGGTGGAATCAGTCCGGGGGATGGATAGCGAAGGACAAATTCTTACGTTGGATAATGATACGATGGAATTCGGATATCGTACCAGCGCCATTAAATACAGACCGATTGTTGTATTGGAAGTGGTATTGCAGCTTTCGCAAGGCGAGAAGAGCCAGATAGCAGGCAGGATGGAAGAACTTGCACAGCTTCGAAAGAGCAAACAGCCGTTAGAATATCCGAGTGCCGGCAGTACCTTTAAAAGACCGGAAGGATATTACGCAGGGAAACTGATCATGGACGCCGGAATGCGCGGTTATCGCATCGGCGGGGCACAGGTGTCGGATAAGCATTGCGGATTTGTTATTAACACCGGTAAGGCTACGGCAGCGGATATCAGGGAAGTAATAGAGGAAGTACAAGAGAGGGTGAAAGAAAGATTTCATGTCTCTTTAGAGCCGGAAGTGGTTTTTCTGGGAGATTTCTAATGAGGAGATAACTCTATGAGATTTGTGGTAGTGACCGGTATGAGTGGCTCCGGTAAAAGAACAGCCATGAAAATGTTAGAGGACGTTGGATTCTATTGTGTGGACAATCTGCCGGTGCCGTTAATTGAGAAGTTTGTGGAACTGATTGCGACGCCCAACAGTGAAATCAGTAAAGTTGCATTGGGGCTTGACGTGCGTGCAGATCAACCCTTTGGAGATGCACAGCGTGTATTGGACGAGCTTAAAGAGAACGGTTATTTTTTTGAGATTTTGTTTATGGATGCCAGCGACGCCGTTCTTTTGAAAAGATATAAAGAAACGAGACGTATGCATCCCTTGTCTCTTGAGGGAAGAGTGGAAGAGGGAGTGCATAAGGAACGGGAAATCTTGCAGGATATCAAGAAAAAAGCGGATTATGTGATTGATACTTCAAACCTTTTAACGAGGGAATTAAAGGAAGAGATTGACCATATTTTTGTGCGTAACGAAGAGTACAATTCATTGATGGTTACCATTTTGTCGTTTGGGTTTAAGAATGGTATCCCGGCGGATGCCGATTTGGTGTTCGACGTCAGATTTCTTCCGAACCCGTTCTATATTGATGAATTGAAACATAAAACTGGTAATGACAAAGAGGTGCAGGATTATGTGATGAGTTTTCCGGAGGCATTGGTGTTTGTTGATAAACTGACGGACATGCTTGATTTTCTGATTCCGAATTATGTCAAGGAAGGAAAACATCAGCTTGTAATCGGCATAGGGTGTACCGGCGGTAAGCACAGAAGCGTAACACTTGCCAATGAACTTTACGGCAAGATGAAAGACCGCGGCAATTATGGTGTGAAATTATACCATAGGGATATTAAACAGGGAGTGTAATAATGTCTTTTTCCGGAACAGTGAAGGAAGAACTTGCAATGCAGATCAGTTCCGCCAGACATTGCCAGCTGGCAGAATTGGCGGCGCTGATTCATTTTTGTGGCAGCACATGTGAAGGCGGAACGCATCTGTGTCTGGAGACAGAAAATGAGGCAGTTGCCAGAAAATGCTTTACATTACTGAAAAAAACATTTAATATAGATAATGTTGTAATAAAAGGAAAGAGCAGGATGCTGCCCGATGACGCGACGGAAAGCAAAGTGATACAAGCTCTGCACTTAAGAGGACAAGAGAAAATTTCGGATGCCGTTAAGGCGCCGGCAAGTTCTTTGCTGATTAAAAACTCCTGTTGTGCAAGAGCATATCTGAGAGGGGCATTTATATGTATCGGCTCCATGAGCGATCCTGAGAAGAGCTATCACTTGGAGTTTGTCTGCAGTGAAAGAGCGCAGGCGGAACAATTAAAAGATGTTATTTGGGAGTTTCAGATAGAAGCTAAGGTGATTAAGCGCAAGAAATACAGCGTAGTGTATTTGAAAGAGGGCGCAGGGATTGTTGATTTGCTCAATGTCATGGGTGCACACGTATCATTGATGAAGCTGGAAAATCTTAGGATAGTCAAGGAAATGCGCAATTCCATTAACAGGCGTGTTAACTGCGAGACGGCTAATATCTCCAAAACCGTTACTGCGGCGTCCAAGCAGATTGAAGATATTCTCTTAATCAGAGACAAATACGGGTTTGAGAATCTGCCCGACAATTTGAGACAAATGGCGGAAATCCGGTTGGAATATCCGGATGTTGCACTGAAGGAACTGGGTGGATATCTGGACCCGGCTGTCGGCAAATCAGGTGTGAATCACAGACTGCGAAGGCTGAGTGAAATTGCTGACGGAATCAGGTCATAAAAGACGCAGGTTACAGAGCTTATGATATAATAAGGAGGAGAATATTATGATACAAAAATCTATCCAGATTAAGCTGGAAACCGGATTGGAAGCAAGACCGGTCGCAATGCTTGTACAGGTGGCGAGTCAATTTGAGAGCACTGTGTACATCAATGCAGATGACAGAAAAGTCAATGCAAAAAGTATTATGGGTATGATGAGTCTGGGACTTGCCAGCGGCGAGCAGGTAACTGTCGTTGCAGAAGGTAGTGACGAAAACTCCGCAGTAGAGGAAATTGAGAAATTCTTAAGCGGCAAGTAGAAAGAACAGACGACGTACATGACATTTAGATAAGGCAGAATATGAAGGAGATTTCCGCAACAGGAAATCTCTTTTGGGTTTGGATTATGCTGCAAGGAGGGAGCGACATGGGTCAGAAGATGCTTTTTATCTATAATCCGCGAGCTGGTAAAGCGCAGATTCGCAGTAATCTGTTGGACATCATCGACATATTCGTGAAGGCCGGATATGAAGTGACGGCCTATCCGACACAGGCGGCCGGCGATGCGGTCAAGGCGGTCAGAACCCGGCACGAAGGGTATGATCTTGTTGTATGCAGCGGGGGAGACGGTACGCTCGACGAGGTCGTGAGCGGCATGATGAAGTGTGACGAGAAGCTTCCTATAGGATATATTCCGGCCGGAAGCACCAATGATTTCGCCAACAGCTTAAAAATACCGAAGAGTATGATTAAGGCGGCGGACGTCGTCGTCAAGGGGAAGAATTTTCCGTGTGATATTGGCGCTTTTAATCATGACAGCTTTATTTATGTGGCGGCGTTTGGTATTTTTACGGATGTATCATACGAGACGAAGCAGGATATCAAGAATGTACTGGGACATGCGGCATATTTGCTAGAAGGCGTTAAACGTCTTCCGTCTGTGCGCTCATATCCCTTAAAGATTACGAGCAGCGAGCGGGTGATCGAGGGTGAGTTTCTATATGGAATGGTCACCAATTCCTATTCTGTCGGCGGTTTCCGCGGAATTACGGGACAAGATATTCTGCTGGATGACGGACTGTTTGAGGTAACGTTGATACGCAAGCCTTCTAATCCGCTTGACCTGAATAATATTATTGTGGCGCTGGTGGATAAGCGGGTGAAATCGGAGCATATCCATACTTTTAAGACGTCGAGGCTGATTGTAGAGAGTGAAGAGCCGCTCTCATGGACGCTGGATGGTGAATTTGGCGGTGAACACTGTAAAGCAGTGATTGAGAACAGACAAAAGGTGCTTGATATCAGAGTGCCCGAAGAATAGAAAGATGGATTGCATGTGCGCGGCGGTATGAGTGGAGCGTTTCGCCATATTTTCCAGAATATGTTTGCGTAAGGTCAGGCTTTGGGTTATAATAAAGACTGTAGTTAATATCCGGTTTGAAAGCCGGTCAAAATAACAATATTATTAAGAAAGGTGGTAATGACAATGCCATTAGTTACAACAAAGGAAATGTTTGAGAAGGCATACAATGGCGGTTATGCAGTTGGTGCGTTCAATGTTAACAACATGGAGATCGTTCAGGGTATCACGGAAGCAGCCGGTGAATTAAAGAGTCCTGTTATTCTTCAGGTTTCTAAGGGAGCTCGTGCTTATGCTAACCATACTTATCTGGTTAAGTTGGTAGAGGCGGCAGTAGCAGAGAATCCGGAAATTCCGATCGCTCTTCACTTAGATCACGGCGATACTTTTGAACTGTGCAAATCCTGTATCGACGGCGGATTTACTTCCGTTATGATTGACGCTTCTTCTAAGTCATTCGAAGATAATATTGCGTTGACAAAACAGGTTGTAGAGTATGCTCATGATAAGGGCGTAGTAGTAGAGGCTGAACTTGGAACATTGGCAGGCGTTGAGGATGAGGTTGTTGTAGAGGCTGGTAAAGAATCCTATACACGTCCGGAAGAAGTAGAAGAGTTCGTTTCCAGAACCGGATGTGACTCTCTTGCAATTGCAATCGGTACTTCCCACGGTGCGTATAAGTTTACGGCAGCTCAGTGTACAAGAAATGCTGATGGTATTCTTGTTCCCCCGCCGCTTCGTTTCGACGTATTGGAAGAGTGTATTAAGCGTCTTCCCGGCTTCCCGATTGTTCTTCACGGTTCCTCATCCGTTCCGCAGGAGTTCGTTAAGATGGTTAACCAGTTTGGCGGCGATATGCCTGATGCAGTAGGTATTCCGGAGGAGCAGCTTCGTAAGGCAGCTGAACTTGCAGTATGTAAGATTAACATCGATTCCGATATCCGTCTTGCAATGACAGGTAATATCCGTAAATACTTTGCAGAGCATCCGGATCATTTCGATCCTCGTCAGTATCTGAAACCTGCACGTCAGGCTGTTAAAGATATGGTTGCTCATAAGATTGTAAACGTTCTTGGTTCTGACGGCAAGGCTTAAGAAGTAGGAAAAATGCAATCAAACAGCAGAGTATAATATAAAATGAGAAAGAAAGCGCCGCATCACAGCCGGGAATGGTTATGATGCGGCACTTTTTGATATCTCTTTGACGTATTTCGGGATCTATGCTAATAAGTCTGATTCGTAGTGTATTGCGCAAGAAAGCGGCTGATGGTTCCGTAATATGTATCCGGGTCTTTGTCTTGTGCCTGAGCGTGTCCGGCACCGTCTATAATCAGCAGTTCTTTCGGGCAGGAAGCAGCTTCATACAAGTCCTCGGACATCTGAACGGATATCATGGCATCGGAAGCGCCGTGAATAAAGAGAGTAGGAGTACTGCTTACTGAGACGGCGTTGAGGGCTGAGGCGTCCGTCAAATCATATCCACCGCGGAGCTTAAGAATGATGCGTGCCGAGTCTACTAAGGGAAAAGCGGGCAGATAGAACCACTCCGTTACTTTGTCACCGAACATAGAATAAGCGTCTGTGTAAGCGCAGTCTGAAACGGTTGCGACGACATGTTCGGACAAAGCTTCATCACCCGTCATGATCAATGCTGTGGATGCCCCCATAGATTGTCCATGTATAATAATTTGTGCGTCGGAGTCCTGAGACAGTATGTAGTCAATCCAGAGATTACAGTCATAATGATCCGTCCATCCCATGCCGATAAAATCGCCTTCGCTCTCGCCCTGACAACGCAGGTCCGGGACAACGACGCGATATCCTTGTTCATAGTACCAGCAGGCAAAGGGATACATCTCTTCCTTCCAGCCTGTATAACCGTGGAGGACAAGCGCCCACAGATGCGCGTCCTCGTCTGCGCGTTCCCCAGCTTGTCCGGCAAATTCCATTGCAACCAGCGTATATCCGTCAGCGCTGACCGTAGAAATCTTGCGTGAATCTACTGTTTCCAACCATTCGTCTGTATGATTAAGAGCCAGTTGTCGTGTGACCTGAATATCGGAGGTCTGCACCTGAGCCGCGTAACTTTCATCCGTAATTCTTTCAAAAGATTCCAGTTTTCTCATAAATGAAGGCACAAGTGCGGCGCTCACAAGGAAATTGACCAGAATAAAATACAGCACGGCAAGCAGAAATATGATGATTAACAGAATAATAAAGACTTTGCGTTTTTTCTTCACGATATTAGTATCCTTTGTAAAGTGTGATGTGTCTTTATTGTACTATAAATCAACGTTTCCTGCCACCGTGCAGACTCGATTTCTACTGCCACATTCTGGTTATGACTTCTGTTCGCGCTTCCGACAGAGTATGATTCCGGTTAACAGAAGCGACGGGAATATGACGCCGGCAAGAATTCCTATTTTCAGGTTGTCGCCCATCATACCCGATATCATTCCGACTAAGGTCGGCCCGCCGGAACAGCCTACGTCACCGCCCAAAGCGAGCAGAGCAAACATGGCGGTTCCGCCTTTGGGCAGCGCCGCGGACGCCTTGCTGAATGTCCCCGGCCACATGATACCGACCGACAACCCGCAGACGGCGCAGGCTATCAGATTGAGCTGCGGCATCTGCAGAAGGGACACCCCGAGGTAGGATAGAATACACAGAAGACTGCTGTAAATCATGAATTTGTCCAGATTGATCCGATCACCGTATTTCCCGTAGAAGGCTCTTGAACTTCCCATCAGAACGGCAAAGGCCATAGGACCGGCGAGGTCGCCAATCGTCTTGGAAACGCCTAACCCTTTCTCGGCAAAGGTAGACGCCCACTGGCTGACCGCCTGTTCACTTGCTCCTGCGCAGACCATCATGATCAGAAGAATCCAGAAGAGTTTCATGCCGAGCAGATCTTTTAATGATAAGCCGCTTTCTCCGTCTTCCATCAACGCCGCCATGGGGACCTTTGTAAAAACAAAAGCATTGACAAGAGGAACGACAGCCCATATAACGGCAAGAACTTTCCAGTTGCTGATACCGAATATCTGAAAAAACAATGTGGAGAAAAGCACAACGCCCACATGCCCCCAGCAGTAGAAAGAATGAAGCATACTCATGGCTTTTTCCTTATTATCCGATGGGCAGGCTTCCACGACCGGGCTGACGAGAACTTCCAGCAGTCCGCCGCCGATGGCGTATACCATGACTGCAATCAGGATTCCCGCAAAAGCCGACGGTAATAATTCGGGAAGAAAAGTCAAAAGCACAATTCCGACAGCCGCCAATATATGGGCAATGACCATGGAAACACGGTAGCCGATCTTGTCCACAAAACTCACGGACAGAAGGTCAACAAGAAGCTGTATGCCGAAATTAAAGGTCACAAGCAGAGTAATCTGTGACAAAGGAATATGATATGTGCGTTGAAATGTTAAAAACAGCAGTGGAACGAAATTATTGACGATTGCCTGTACGATATAACCCGTAAAGCAGGCAGTGATTGTTTTGTTATACCGGTTTTGCATAATACATGGTGCCCTTTCTGGTGTCGTTTTTATGAGTAACTTTTCATGTGGTATTATATCGCATGTTGTATATGAAATCATTGCATATAATAACACAATAATGGTATAATATCACAAAAATGAATTGGCGGATAGTACAAATGAAATCTTATGCAAATTATTTATGCGGCAGTACGGACGATACGCTCAGGGAAATTGCGCATCATGGGAACGACAGCTATCCTTTCGCATACTATCCGGAGGATATCTGGGAGTTTGATTTCCATTGTGTAGACTGGCACTGGCACCATGAACTGGAATTTCTATCCGTGACGGAAGGCACGGCGCTCTGTCTTGTCGGTGAAGACAGAATTGAACTGTCACAAGGATATGGTTTATTTATTAACAGTAGTATTTTGCATCGATTTGAAGCAGCGGACAAGGCATATATACATGATATTGTTTTTGCGCCGGATTTATTAGCCGGGGAGGAGAGCCTGTTATACGACAAATATATTCGTCCGGTAATCCGTTCGGATGCCGCATATCAGATTCTGGCGCCTCATGTAGAATGGCAGGAGGATATTCTGCAGATTCTTGAAGCGACGTATGCTTTACAAAGGATGGATAGCAGCAGGAAAGAACTGCGTACAGTACATTTACTTTTGCAGGCGTGGGATATTATGTCTGAACATATGGATTTATCTTACGTACAGTCCAAGACTCACCGATTGAATCATAAACAGGCGAGGCTGCAGATTATGATGCAGTATATTCACGATCACTATCGGGATGAACTTACGCTTGAAGAAATAGCGGCGTCGGCGTCTGTAAGCAAGAGCGCAGCTCTGCAGACATTTCAATCCGGCATTCGGGTTTCGCCGGTGTCGTACCTGATACAATATCGTTTATCGCGGGCGGCGGAATTGCTTTATACCACAGAAAAACCTGTCTCAACTATTGCAGAAGAAACAGGTTTTACAAGTGCAGGATATTTCTGCCGTAAATTCAAAGAACGCTATCAGATGAGTCCTATTGAATACCGGAGAAACAAAGTATGATATTCAAGTATGTCTGAGTCACGAAGCCCGATCTTTATTCTGCGTGCTCTTCATTGATATCCGGAAATACGGAGAGCATCGGTTTCACATCTTTCTTGCGGAGAATACGGTCAACATAGTTATGCGTAATCTTCATAACAAGCGGAGACAGACACAGTACGCCGATTAAGTTCGGCATAGCCATCAAACCGTTAAATGTGTCTGAAAGATCCCATGCAAGACTTAAGTTCATGGTAGCCCCGATGAAAATCATCAATATGAATACAATCTTATAGGCGATTGTCGATTTTGTACCAAATAAGTATTCCCAAGCCTTCGAGCCGTAATGACTCCAGCCGAGTACGGTGGAGAAAGCAAACAACAGGATTGCGAGAGCGATAAACATGGGACCGAAGGAACCGAATATCGTTGCAAACGCTTCACCTACCAGTGCAGAACCGGAAGATTCACTCAGAACTGCGCCGGTATCTAAATCGACAAGACCGGAAGAAAGTACGGCAAATGCCGTCAGCGTGCAGACAATCATGGTGTCCGCGCACACTTCAAAGATTCCCCACATACCCTGACGTACCGGTTCCTTAACGTTGGAGTTGGAATGTACCATTACGGAAGAACCAAGACCAGCTTCATTGGAGAATACACCGCGCTTCATACCCCATGTCAAAGCCATCTTGACGCCGGAACCGACGATACCGCCGCCTACGGCTCTCAGACCGAATGCACCCTTGAAAATAGCGGAGAAGATAGCGCCTGCCTGATCGATATTTGCAAAGAATATTACAAGCGCGCCGATAATATAAGCAATTGCCATGAATGGAACCAGTTTCTCGGTGACGGATGCGATTCGCTTAAGACCGCCTACGATGACAAGCGCCGCCAGAATCATCAACGCAATGCCCGTTACGGCAGCGGGGACACCGAAGGCTGCGTCCATGTTGGCTGAGATGGAATTAACCTGACTCATATTGCCGATACCGAAGGAAGCGAGCAGACAAAAGATAGAAAACAGTACGGCAAGTATTGCGCCAATCTGTTTACATCCCTTATAGGAGCCGAGACCGTCTTTTAAATAGTACATAGCGCCGCCGCACCATTCGTCTTTCTCGTTCTTACGGCGGTAATAAATACCAAGTACATTTTCGGAATAATTCGTCATCATGCCGAAGAAGGCGACGATCCACATCCAGAAGATAGCGCCCGGACCGCCGGCAATCAGTGCGCTGGCTACACCGACAATATTGCCGGTACCGATTGTAGCGGCAAGCGCCGTACAAAGAGACTGAAATTGCGAGATAGATTTGTCATCCTTTCCAGTGTGCTTTGTGATATGCCTGTCACTAAAAATACCGCCAATTGTGTTTTTAAACCAGTGTCCGATATGCGACAACTGAAAAAATTTAGTAAGTACAGACATCAGAATGCCCGTACCGACAAGGAGTATCAACATAGGAATACCCCAGACAAAATTATTGACCGCGCCATTGACATTCGTGATTGTGTCAACAAGACCGGCAAAAAATTCCTTCATAATATTTCCTCCTTCTTTTTTGCACTCTTCCGTAAAAAAGCGCAGACATGATAAGTATGTCTACGCTGACATTTCCGAAATCATTTCTTGCTACGCTATATGTAAGTTTACACTTTATAAAGTATATCATAGGAGCCGGTTTATAGCAAGAAAAAATTGTATACATGGATATTTGGATATATTAAAACAAAAAAAGACCCTGAAAAGGGAGGATGCCAAGTAAAGAAAATCTTTACTTGGCATTTATTATGAAAAAGTTTTAATTAATCAGTTAACTTTGAAGTGTTCGTTTGTTGTTATCTTATGGTCTTAGTATACGCAAGAGAAATGTCTAAAAAATGATTCCCGAATGAAGTTTTTTTTAAATAAATATGAACAAATCATGAACGCGCCTGTACTAAGGTACTATGGGACGTGCACGTGCACATTAGTAGTTTGGTCTACAGACTTTTCGTATGCATATGCTGCGGAATGCATTTTCTTATAATCTTTCGGAGAAACGCCGTACTCTTTCTTAAAGGCGCGGTAAAAACTCGAATAATCTCCGAAACCGAAAGAAGAATACACCTGAGTAATGCTGTCGTTGCTGAGCAACGCTTCTTTGCAAAGAGAAAGCCGTTTCTTCATTATATATTGATGTATGGATATTCCGAGGTTGTCTTTAAAAATGTGTGCAATGTGATATTTGCTTACATAGAATTTCTCGGCAAGCGTATCGAGGGATAATTCTTCGTCAATGTGTTCTTCCAGATAGGTCAGAAGCCTCTCGTCAAGAGTGCTTTCGCTGCTTCTGGCATCGGGGAAATCCTGCTCATAGATCATGCGGTTTATGTGTAAGATTAAGTCGCTGACGCACAGAGAAATCTGAGCTTTCTGCCCGAAATGTTCTTCGTGGATTTCTTCGAGCAGGCGTATGATTTTGGTCTGTACTGTATTGAAGGAAATGCGGTCATTGTGATAAATATAGATATTTTGCCGGGTAGCTTTGCGTATAAGGTAAGTATAGTCTTCGGAAACGGCGCGCAGACTTTCACAGTATACAAGGCTGATCCAGAAGACAAATCTGCGATAACGGACGCTGCGGTCATGGATGACTAAACGGTGGGGAGTTCCGGGCGGAATCAACATGATGTCGCCGAAACGAAGAGGGTAAATATCATGCTCAATCTGTATACTCACGGCGCCTTCCAGAAAAAAGTAGAATTCGTAATAATCATGTGTATGATAGTCTACCTTAGAAGGATTCTTATCATTATAATAGTAGATTTCAAAATCTCGTGAGAGCATGTACTGTCTTGGGTCAAACGTACTTTGCAGATTTTGCTTCATTGTGAAAATCTCCTTTCTGCATATTAGTGGTATTTAAAGCGGGGAACATGTATCAGCCCGTGTATTTGATGTAAATTAATTAACTGGTTAAAGAATAGCAAAAAATAACAACTTTTGCAATATAGACAACAATTGGGACAATGGTGAATCAGATATGTGATTAATATAATAAAATTAATGGTAATGAAGAAGGAGGCAGGAGTATCGAAATGGAAATGACATTCAGATGGTATGGAAGCGGTTTTGATACGGTTACATTAAAACAGATCCGCCAGATTGCAGGTGTGACAGGAGTCATTACGACATTATACGACACAGCGCCGGGAGATGTATGGAGTCGTGAACGGATTCGTGCTCTCAAAGACGAGGTGGAAGCATCAGGGCTTCATATTGCAGGAATTGAAAGCGTTAATGTACATGATGCAATCAAAGCGGGAACGGCGGAGCGTGACAAATATATCGACGCTTACATAGAGACACTTGAGAATCTGGGCAAAGAGGATATTCATCTTGTCTGCTATAATTTCATGCCGGTGTTTGATTGGACAAGGACGGAACTTGCGAGAGTCCGCCCGGACGGATCGACAGTGCTTGCATATACACAGGAAGCGGTTGATGCGCTTAACCCGGAGACGATGTTCGCCTCCATAGCCGGAGACGCCAACGGCAGTGTGATGCCGGGCTGGGAACCGGACAGAATGGAGCATATCAAAGAACTTTTTGATTTATATAAAGAGATAGACGACGAGAAATTATTTGCGAATCTGAAATATTTTCTTGAAAAGATTATGCTTGTCTGTGATAAATACGACATCCATATGGCAATCCATCCGGATGATCCGGCATGGAGCGTATTTGGGCTGCCGCGCATTATCATCAATCAGGAAAACATAATGCGCATGATGAAGATGGTTGACAATCCGCACAATGGAGTGACATTCTGCTCCGGCTCTTACGGAACGAACAGAGAAAACAATCTGGTTGAAATGATTCATGCGTTGAAGGGCAGAATCCATTTCGCACATGTGCGCAATCTCAAATTTATTACGCCGACAAATTTTGAGGAGGCGGCGCATTTGTCCTCGGACGGCAGTTTTGATATGTATGAGATTATGAAGGCGCTTTATGAGACCGGATTTGAGGGACCGATACGTCCTGACCATGGCCGTATGATATGGGACGAAGTGGCAATGCCGGGCTACGGATTATACGACAGAGCGCTTGGCGCGGCTTATTTGAACGGATTATGGGAAGCGATCAGCAAGGGAGACAGGAAATGATGTATTTAACCAATCAGGGAATAGACGGCGCAGAGAACAGACGGAAATGGGCGGAGAAAGGGTATCGTCTTCCGGAGTACAATCGTGAGCAGGTAACTGCGCTGACCAAGGAGAGTCCTTTCTGGATACATTTCGGTGCAGGTAATATTTTCCGGGCTTTTCAGGCGAATGTTGTACAGAATCTCCTGAACGAAGGAGAACTTGACAGAGGGCTCATAGTCGTGGAGGGATACGATTATGAGATTATCGAGAAGATTTACCGTCCGCATGACGATTTAAATATTCTCGCCACGCTGAAAGCCGACGGAAGTATTGAGAAAACAGTTGTCGGAAGCATTGTAGAATCACATGTTCTGGATACGGATCATGCCGATGAGTATGATAGGCTTGTGGAGATTTTTACCAAAGATTCTCTGCAGATGGTGTCATTTACGATTACGGAAAAGGGATATCAGATTAAGGACGCCAAAGGGCAGATTTTTCCGGTAGTAGAGGAGGATTTCGAAGCTGGACCTAAAAGAGCGGTAAGTTATATGGGTAAAGTGACCGCGCTGTTGTATCAGCGTTATTTACAGGGAGCAAAACCGATTGCCATGGTGAGTATGGACAATTGTTCTCACAACGGGGATAAGCTGTATGTTGCAGTAACCGCATTTGCAGACAGATGGGTATCGAACAAGCTGGCAGATGAGGGATTTGCGGATTATATTCGCGACAGCAGTAAAGTTTCTTTCCCGTGGACAATGATTGATAAGATCACGCCCAGACCCGACGCGTCAGTCGAAGAGATACTATCCGGGGACGGGGTTTGCGGACAGACGCCGGTGGTTACTTCGAGAAACACCTATATTGCACCTTTTGTCAATGCGGAAGAGTGCGAGTATCTGGTGATAGAAGATAACTTTCCGAACGGAAGGCCCGATCTCACAGAGGGCGGTATTCTGTTTACCGACAGAGAGACAGTGGATAAGGTGGAGAAAATGAAAGTGTGTACCTGCTTAAATCCTCTGCATACAACGCTTGCCGTTTTCGGCTGCCTGCTCGGATATGACAAGATATCGGAAGAAATGAAAGATACGGAATTAAAGAAACTGGTTGAAATCATCGGATACCGGGAAGGACTGCCGGTGGTAGTGAATCCGGGTATCATAGAGCCGAAAGAATTTATCGATACGGTATTAAATGATAGGATTCCCAATCCGTTCATGCCGGATACGCCGCAGCGGATTGCGACGGATACTTCTCAGAAATTGTCGATTCGGTTTGGAGAAACGATCAAGGCGTATATGTCTTCCGGAGGACGGCAGGTGTCTGATTTAAGGATGATTCCGCTTGTGTTTGCCGGATGGCTCAGATACCTTATGGCGATAGATGACGATGGCAATCCGTTTACATTAAGCCCGGACCCGATGCTTGAGATGGTATGCCCTTATGTCAGGAGGATTGAGTTTGGCATGACCGATGAAGTGGAAGAGATGATACAGCCGGTTTTGAGAAATAAGAGTATCTTTGGAGTTGATTTATATGAGGCAGACATGGCGCAGAGCGTGTGCAGCTATTTTATAGAGTTAATAGCAGGAGCAGGAGCAGTTCGCGCAACGCTTCGGAAAGAGGTGTACTGATGAAGGAAACAGCAGATAAGATTCATGAATACGGAGTCGTTCCGGTGGTTGTGATAAATGATGCAAAGGATGCAGGGATGCTTGCTGATGTTCTGTGCGAAGAAGGGCTTCCCTGTGCGGAGGTTACGTTCCGTACAGCCGCTGCGAAGGATGCGATTCGTATGATGGCGGATGAGCATCCGGAAATGCTTGTAGGAGCCGGCACCGTATTGACGGTCGAACAGGTGGAGCAGGCGATTGCGGCAGGCGCGAAGTTCATTGTCAGTCCGGGATTTGATCCGGAGATCGTTGACTATTGCATTTCCAAAAACATTGCGGTATTTCCGGGATGTGTGACGCCTTCCGAGGCGGCGCAGGCAGTTAAGCGGGGGATGAAGGTAGTAAAATTCTTTCCGGCCCAGCAATTCGGCGGAGTGAGTACGGTGAAAGCGCTGGCAGCTCCGTATACGACGCTGAAATTCATGCCAACCGGCGGAGTGAATATGGAAAATCTGGAAAGTTATTTAAGCTGTGATAAAGTTATCGCCTGCGGCGGAAGCTGGATGGTGAAGAGCGAACTGATAGAGAGCGGCCAATTTGATAAGATTAGGCAGATGACGAGACAGACGGTGGAGATGGTTGCGGCAATCCGCGGCAAGTAAGCGTAAGAGGCATGTTCTTTGGCAAGATAAGTAAAACGGTACGGAAGTAAGAAGATGACCATACCGGGTATCAACAGGACAGATTAGAAGGAGACGGCAATATGGGGAAAAAGGTAGTTACATTTGGTGAAATTATGCTTCGGCTTGCACCGGAGGGATATTACCGGTTCGTGCAGGCTGAAAAGTTCGGGGCTACATATGGTGGCGGTGAGGCGAATGCGGCAGTCTCTCTGGCCAATTACGGGTTTGATGCCGCGTTTGTTACAAAACTGCCGAAACATGAGATTGGGCAGGCGGCAGTTAATTATCTTAGAAGGTTTGGTGTAGATACTTCCTATATAGTCAGAGGCGGTGAGCGGGTTGGCATCTATTATCTGGAAAAAGGAGCTTCACAGCGTCCGTCCAAGGTCATCTATGACCGCGCCGGCTCGGCAATCTGCACGGCGGCGAAGGAGGACTTTGACTGGCAGAAAATTTTTGAGGGGGCGGAGTGGTTTCATTTTACGGGAATTACGCCGGCGCTAAACGATACAATGAGTGACATCTGCATGGAGGCATGTAAAGCGGCGCATGAGGCGGGTGTTACCGTTTCCTGTGATTTGAATTACCGAAAGAAATTGTGGAGCAAAGAAAAAGCGGGCGAGGTCATGAGCAGGCTGTGCGAATATGTGGACGTGTGCATCGCAAATGAAGAAGACGCGGGAGATGTGTTCGGGATTTATGCATCGAATACCGATGTTACGGCAGGTAAGGTAAATAAAGAGGGATATCAGGAAGTGGCTGGGAAACTGGCAGAGCGTTTCGGTTTTCAAAAGGTTGCCATTACGCTCAGGGAATCCATATCTGCCAATGACAATAACTGGTCGGCGATGCTGTACGACGGCAATGATTACTATTTTAGCAAACAATATCAGATACATATTGTAGACCGCGTGGGCGGCGGCGACAGCTTCGGCGGCGGCTTGATCGCGGCGGTCTTGAATGGGTATGATCCGCAGGAAACCATTGAGTTTGCAGTGGCGGCTTCCTGTCTGAAACATTCTGTCGAGGGAGACTTTAACATGGTGTCAATGGAGGAAGTGCTGAATCTTGCAGGCGGAAATGCATCCGGACGTGTGCAGAGATAGGAGAAGGCGGCGATGAGGAAATTTATGGATGAAGATTTTCTGTTGGAAACGGAGACGGCAGTAAAACTGTATCATGGCTATGCGGAAAAGATGCCGATTATGGATTACCATTGCCATATTGCGCCGCAGGAAATATATGAGGACAGACATTTCGACACGATTACCGAACTATGGCTCGGTGCGGATCACTATAAATGGCGGTTGATGCGTTGGGCGGGAATAGAGGAACGCTATATAACAGGAGATGCTTCCGACAAAGAAAAGTTTATGAAATGGGCGCAGGCATTAGGCGGCGCCGTGGGAAATCCGCTCTATCACTGGTGTCATCTGGAACTGCAAAGATATTTCGGATACCATGGCGTATTGAATGCACGGACGGCGGAGGAAGTGTGGAATCTGTGCAATGCAAAATTACGGCAGGAGGATTTCGGCGCAAGAAATCTGATCAGGAAATCCAATGTGACGCTGCTTTGTACAACGGACGACCCGGCGGATTCTTTGGAATGGCACCGGAAACTGGCGGAAGATAAGAGCTTCGAGGTGAAAGTTCTGCCGGCGTGGCGTCCTGATAAAGCGCTTGCCATCGGTAAAGAAGATTATAAGGAATATCTGCTTAAGCTGGAAGAAGCAGCCGGAATGAAGATAGGCAGTTTCACGCAGCTAATGGAGGCGCTTGATAAACGTATGGATTACTTTGCCTCTATGGGATGTAAGGTATCGGATCATGGGCTTCCTTATGTCATGTATGCACCTGCCTGCATAGAAGATACTGAGAGAATCTTTCAGGGCAGACTCGAGGGCAGCATGCCGACTCCGGCAGAGGAAGCGCAGTTTATAACTGCATGTATGCTGGAACTGGGGCGCAAGTATCATGAGAAAAACTGGGTAATGCAGCTTCATTACGGTGTGAAGCGTGATAATAACAAGAGACTGTTTCGCGCAGTCGGTGCAGATGCAGGAGTAGATTGTATTGACAATTACACTCCGTCCGCGCAGCTTGCCGATTTCTTGAATGCATTGGACGAAACTGCACAGCTTCCGAAGACAATTGTGTATTCTCTGAATCCTATTGATAATGCGGCTATCGGCAGTGTGATCGGATGCTTTCAGGGAGATGGATGTATAGGAAAGGTACAGCAGGGAAGCGCATGGTGGTTTAATGATCACAAGAACGGTATGGAAGAGCAGCTAAAGAGTCTTGCGGCTTCCGGACTGCTTAGCAGCTTTGTCGGAATGCTTACGGATTCCCGGAGTTTCCTGTCATATGTCAGACATGAATATTTCCGCCGCATTCTGTGCAATTTAATCGGCGGATTCGTAGAAAGAGGAGAATATCCGGATGATGAGGAAACACTTGGAGAAATGATAGAAAGAATCTGTTACCACAATGCGATGGCATATTTTGGGTTCTGACAATCCGATGAAAGAAGGATAAACAATGGGAAAGTTGAAATTGCCGAGACTGATAGGAAACGGCATGATATTGCAGCAGAAGAAGAAAGTACGCATATGGGGAGAGGATGAGCCGGGCAGAAAAATCTCGGTTTCCTTTCTCGGAACGGAATACACTACGGAGACGGATGAATCCGGGGCGTGGGAAGTCTGGTTAAATGAAACGGATGCGGGCGATTCCTATCAGATGTTTGTTAAGGACAGCGCCGGAGAAGAGTGGGTGATAAGCGACGTTGCAGTAGGCGACGTATGGTTTTGTACCGGACAGTCAAATATGGAACTGCCTATCACCAGAGTTATGGACCGCTATCCGGAGGAAATCAGTAAATGTATGAACGCAAATATTCGTACATTTAAGATTATAGAGCGCCGGGAATTTCACGGACCGCTGAAGGAACTAGAGAGCGGTGAGTGGAAACCGGTGACGGAGGATACCTTTCCGGATTTCTCGGCGACGGCATATTTCTTTGCAAAGCATATGTACCGGATGACGGGTGTGCCGGTCGGGCTGATTAACGCCAGTCTCGGAGGAACAAGGATTGAATCATGGATGGGACGGGACATGCTGGAAGGTTATGACGATTTTCTTGCTGTTGCCGACCGCTATGCTGACGACGATTTTGTGAAAGAGAGACTTGCGCAGAACGAGCGGCAGGCGAATGAATGGCATAGTCGTCTGGACAATGCAGATATTGGTATTAAGGAGAATTGGGCGCAGGCACAGATGGATGTTTCAACGTGGAAAGAAGTGGAGATTCCATTTTTCTTTAAAGATACGGAGTTGAAGGGATTTATCGGGAGCGTCTGGTTTTATCGGGAGTTTACGGTTGGCAGACAATTGGCAGGCAAAGAGGCGAAATTGTGGCTTGGTACGATTGTGGATAGCGATACGGTGTATGTGAACGGCGTTTTTGCGGGTCATACGGACTATCAGTATCCGCCCAGAAAATATGTCGTGCCGGAGGGCGTCCTGCGCGAAGGAAAGAATGTCATCGTCATTCGCGTAAAAAGTGAGATCGGACAAGGAAGATTCACAGATGACAAACCCTATGCGGTTTTCCGTGGGGATGAGAGGATAGAACTTGCAGGCGTGTGGAAATATCGTATCGGAGCGGAGTGTGAGATGATTGGGGCGACGGATTTCGTGAGCTGGAAACCCACCGGGCTGTATCATGGAATGACGGCGCCGTGCCATAAATATACACTGTCCGGGATATTGTGGTATCAGGGAGAATCTAATACGCATGAGACTGCGGACCGCTATTATGATTTGCTGAAAAGAATGATTGCGGGATATCGGGAGAAGTGGAAAGACAATTTACCGTTCATATATGTTCAGCTTCCGAATTTCCTTGTGGAGCGGTATGATGCTGACCGTGACGAAACGGTCTGCGACTGGCCGCTTGTCAGAGAAGCACAGAGAAAAGCGTTGGAGATTCCGAACACCGCTATGGTAACGACCATTGATCTTGGAGAAGATAATGATTTACATCCGCTGAATAAAGAAGGTATCGGCTATCGGCTTGCTATGCAGGCGGCAAAACTGCTTTACGGCAAGAAGTCAGAATGCGACGGCCCGCAGGTGGAAGAGGTGCGCATAGAGAAAATCAGCGCGGACGGGAGAATGACAGATGGCGTCTCCGACAAAAAAGACGAAACAGGGAATGATGGCGGTACAAAGACAATATGGAAAGCGGTGCTTACATTTGCCGCCGCTTCAGGTATGTATGCCGTGCAAAAACAGTCGGGTCAGAATCTGGATCCGTTCTCAATACAAACGGCGTCCGTATCGGCGGATAAATCTTTGGTTTCGGAAATCATGGATTTTGAGTTGATAGATGAGAGAGGGATTTCTCATAGCGCAGAAGCGGAAATCGCAGGGGATAGGGTAATTCTTACATGCGAAGAGGAGATGTCGGCAGTACGGGAAGTCAGATACTGTTATCACAGCACGAATAAAGGGGCGCTCTTGTATAACCAAGAGGGATTTCCCATGACGCCTTTTCGTATTGAAATGACGGGCGTCTGTTAATTCTTCTTTCGGTTTAGCATTTTGTATTCCGAAGGGGTACAGTGCTTCGCCGCTTTGAAGACGCGGTTAAAGGAAGATAAGCTTCCGAAACCCGAGCGCATTGCGGCTTCCGTGATGGAGATATCCGGCTGAATCAACAGAGTTTCTACATGAGCGATTCTTCTTTGCATCAAGTATTCATAGCAGGACACGCCCGAAAACTGTTTGAACAGTCTGGAGAAGTGAAATTTGGAAAAGCCTGCAAGATCGGCGAGTGTATCGACGGTAATGTTTTCCGTACAGTGGTCGTTGATGTAGTTACATACATTCATGAATTTCTCAATATATTCATGTTGTTTGTTGGAGGCAATGTAGGGGAATTTCTCGCTGGCATCAAAGTTTGCCCGGCCGATTGTGACAAAGAAACGAATCATCAATGAATAGATCAAAGCTTCCGTGAAAGGTGTTTTGCCATTGTACTCGCGATTGATTTCATTAAGATAAGAGCGAAGTTCTCTGTTGAGTTCGGGATACTCTTCGCGGCTAATGAGGGCATAAGGATGGAGGGAATGAATCAGAGAATCGATTCCCTCGATATTGCAGATTAGACCATAGTCAAACAGCATAATCAGCCGCTCGCCTTCTCCATCGGATGAAGGGGCGATCAGATGGTGCAAAGTGCCCGGGGGAATAATGAAAATATCTTCTTCGCCGAAGGTGTGCGCTACTTCGTCAATAACAACGGTGTAGTTGTTTTTGACAGGCATGATGATTTCCATGGCGGGGTGCCAGTGAAGCGGGTAATCTTCATCCTGCATGTTGCGATAAAGTTTGATACTGGAAAAAAGATCATAGTCAACGGTCTCGCGGATGCCGTTTAATATTTTAATCATTTCATTGTCCTCAACTGTTATGTTTTTGCCTGCGGTATAAACCTGTATTGCTTTGCTTTTGCTACTATAGATATATAGATAGCACAAAACGCATAACATGTCAAATCGAATATTGCTAAGTTTATATGGGAAATAATGGATATATCATGTGAAAAATGCTACAAAAATAATTAAAATACAGAGAAAAATTATATATTAGAGATAATAACGAAAGAAATATTATCAATGTGTTTAGCAATATATAGTTACTAAAAAGCAAAATATAGAGAGAATGTTGAAGAGTACTGTTATATGATTTAAGTACAAATTAATTATCTGAACAGATATAGTATGAGAATACAGGTTACGAAGAACGAAAGGAGCCGGGATGGATCTCATAAAGAACAGTGTTAAAAATGCAGAATATGAAAAGCGTGCACGCAGTCTGGTTGCGCAGATGACGCTGGAAGAGAAAGCCTTTCAGATGGTAAATGGCGCGCCGGCAATCGAGCGGCTTGGTATTAAGGCGTATAACTGGTGGAATGAGGCGCTGCATGGCGTGGCAAGGGCTGGAACCGCGACTGTATTTCCACAGGCGATTTCCATGGCGGCATCATTTGATGAAGATTTACTCGAAGAAGTGGCAGATGCTATCGCTACTGAGGGAAGAGCTAAATTTAACGCACAGCAGAAATATGACGATTGCGATATCTATAAAGGACTGACGTTCTGGTCGCCTAATGTAAATATATTCAGAGACCCTAGATGGGGCAGGGGACATGAGACGTTTGGTGAAGATCCTTATCTGACTTCCAGACTGGGCGTACGGTTTGTGGAAGGATTGCAGGGACACGATGAGAATTATCTGAAAGCAGCGGCTTGCGCGAAGCACTTTGCGGTACACAGCGGCCCGGAAGATTTACGTCATGAGTTTAATGCAGAGGCGGGCGTTCAGGATATGTATGAAACCTATCTGCCCGCATTTAAGGCATGCGTACAGGAAGCGGGCGTAGAGGCGGTAATGGGTGCGTATAACCGCACAAACGGAGAACCGTGCTGCGGAAGTAAGACGCTTTTACAGGATATTTTGCGGGAAGAATGGGGCTTTAAAGGTCATGTTGTTTCCGACTGCTGGGCCATCAAAGATTTCCATGAAGGACATGGCGTGACAGCAGGGGCGGAAGAATCCGTCGCCATGGCAGTGAATAACGGATGCGACTTAAATTGCGGCGAGCTGTTTATCTATGTGGCGGACGCAGTAAAGAAAGGCACGATACCGGAAGAGCGGGTAGACGAGGCGCTGGTGCATCTTTTTATGACAAGGATGAAACTGGGAATGTTTGATAAGGATGAGAAGACCCCCTACGATGACATTCCGTATACGGTGGTGGATTCTAAAGAAATGCAGCAATTGAATCTGAAGACGGCAGAGAAATGTGTGGTGCTGTTGAAGAATGAAAACAATCTGCTTCCACTTGATAAATCCGGTATTAAGACAATCGGCATTATCGGTCCTAACGCCAATAACAGAAAGGCGCTTGTCGGCAACTACGAGGGAACGGCGTCCCGCTATTTTACGATTGCCGAAGGAATTCAGGAATATGTGGGAGAGGACGTCAGGGTATTGGTTTCGGAAGGATGCCACTTGTATCGGGATCAAATCAGTAATTTGAGTACGGGTAAAGACAGAGATTCGGAAGTGAAGGCAATCTGTGAGGCGAGCGATGTCATTATCATGTGTCTTGGACTGGATTCGGGATTGGAAGGAGAAGAGGGCGATCAGGGCAACCAATATGCCAGCGGTGATAAGCCGAACCTGAATCTTCCCGGCAGACAGCAGAAAATTCTGGAGCTGGCATATGCCAGCGGTAAACCTGTCGTTCTTGTTATGCTATCCGGAAGCGCGCTCGCGATAGGATGGGCGGATGAACATATTCCGGCAATCATACAAGGCTGGTATCCCGGTGCGCAGGGCGGAAGGGCGATTGCCAGAGTGCTGTTCGGTGAGAAGAATCCGGAAGGAAGGATGCCGGTTACTTTCTACCGAACGTCGGAGGAACTGCCGGAATTTACCGATTATTCCATGAAGGGCAGGACATATCGGTATATGCGCGAAGAAGCGCTTTATCCGTTTGGTTATGGATTATCTTACACGGAATTTGCTTATAGTGATGTGACGGTATCGTCCGACACGGTAGGAACAGATGGCGTTACGGTGCGGACGACGGTGACAAATACAGGAAAACGTGAAGGCGTAGAGACTGTGCAGGTATATGTAAAGGCAGATAGAGAAGGCACGCCTAACGCACAGTTAAAGGGAATCCGCAAGGTTTCTTTGCAGGCGGGTGAGAGTCGTGAAGTAACGCTGCAGCTTTCGGCGGAAGCCTTTGCGTTATACGATGAACAGGGTGTTAATCAGGTGAAAGAGGGACAGTATCTTATATTTGTCGGGGGAGTTCAGCCCGATAGGCGCAGTGAGAAGCTGACGGGGAAAAAAGCGGCGGCGCTTAAGGTACATATAGAAGAATCATTTGTTATATAGGATGAGAAGGAGATTTGACTTATGGAGTTTGAACAGGCGTGGCTTGATTATACGAAGAAATCTTCCTGCAAAGGAACCGAGGATATAAAATATATCTGTGTAAAAACGCGTGGTGAAGAACAAGATGAATTGATAAATAACGGCATTTTGGAGTTGCAGCGTGCTTTTGCAGGAATGCTTGGAATTGAACTTACCGTGTGTCAGGATTTGGGGGATGAACACGGTATCTGCCTTACTCTTACAGAAGGAATGCAGACGGAAGCGTATCATGTTTATGTGAACAGAGGGGAGATTACGATAGAGGCGTCTGATTCCAAGGGTATTTTATACGGAGCATTTGAACTGATCCGACAAGTGCAGATGGGAAATCCACTGGGCGGTCTGGATCTGTTCAAAGCTCCTAAGATGCCCATGCGTATGCTAAATCATTGGGATAATATGGACGGCAGCATTGAAAGAGGATATTCCGGAGAATCCTTCTTCTTTAAGCAGGACCGGATATTGGTGGACGAAAGGACGGTTACTTACGCAAGACTTACCGCCAGTGTGGGAATCAACGCTGTAGTCATCAACAATGTGAATGTAAAAGATGCGGCGACATGGCTGATCACGGAACGCTATCTGGATAAGGTTAAGGAACTTTCTGACATATTTGCCGGTTATGGCATCAAGTTGTATATGAGCCTAAACTATGCGGCGCCGATAGAACTCGGAGAACTGGACAGTGCGGATCCCCTTTCCGAAGATGTGCGCGGCTGGTGGAAGAGGCGGATGGAGCTTGTGTTTAACCGAGTCCCGAATCTGGGGGGATTTTTGATTAAGGCAGATTCTGAGGGACGACCGGGACCATTTACATACGGCAGGACACATGCGGACGGCGCTAATATGCTGGCGGAAGCTGCAGCGCCATACGGCGGAAAGATTATCTGGAGATGTTTTGTATATAACTGCCAGCAGGATTGGAGAGATTATAAGACAGACCGTGCAAGATCCGGATATGATAATTTTAAAGGGCTGGACGGCGAGTTTCTGGATAATGTTATTTTGCAGATTAAGAACGGACCCATGGATTTTCAGGTGAGAGAGCCCGTACACCCGCTTTTCGGAGGAATGACACAGACGAACCAAATGCTGGAAGTGCAGATAGCGCAGGAATATACAGGGCAGCAGAGACATTTGTGTTATCTGATTCCGATGTTTAAAGAAGTGTTAAAATTCCGCACTTATGTGCAGGAACAAGACGACACGGTTGAAGATATTGTGTCCGGCAGAACATTTGGACAGCATAATTGCGGTATGGCTGCGGTGGCAAATACGGGGGACGACGCCAACTGGACGGGACACGATATGGCGGCAGCAAACTGGTATGGTTTCGGCAGACTTGCTTTTGAACCGGAACTGGCGGCCGAAGAAATTGCGAAGGAATGGATACGGCTGACATTCGGCGAAGACAAACAAGTTGAAGAGACGCTTTTATTTATGCTGATGACTTCGTGGAAAGCTTACGAAGAATATACATCGCCTCTCGGCATCGGCTGGATGGTCAATCCTAATTATCATTACGGTCCCAGCGTGGACGGATATGAGTACAGCAGATGGGGGACTTATCACCGGGCGGATCATATGGGAATCGGTGTAGACAGAAGCCGCGAAGGGACAGGTTATGCGCTTCTGTATAATGAGCCGAATGCTTCTGTCTATGATGATAAAGAAAAATGTCCCGACGAACTCCTTCTGTTTTTCCATCATATTCCGTACACTTGGAAGTTAAAGTCCGGCAAGACGGTGATTCAACATATTTATGATACACATTTTGACGGCGTCGATATGGTGGATGAAATGGTGGAACGCTTTATGAAATTGGAGGGCAGACTGCCGCAGAAGCCGTATTTGCGTATGGTGGAACGTTTTACACACCAGAAGGAACACGCGAGAGAATGGCGTGACCAAATTAATGCATATTTTTATAGAAAATCTGGCATATCAGATGAAAGGGGAAGAGAAATATATTGATTTGTTTATAAATATGCACAATAAATAAGCAAAATATGAAATTGGGTTAGCAATATTTGACCAGAAAAGAAAAGTGCATAATTTTATAATAGAAGAGATGGGTATTCTATTTATTTTTATGGAGGTGCGAGATGAAAGAAGCGAAGAAAAAAGCGCCGGTGGTGCAGAACAAACAAAGCTTCGGGGTTTACATGAAAAGATATTGGCAGTTATACGTTTTACTTGCTCTGCCGATGCTGTATCTGCTGATATTTAAGTACATACCGATGATTTATATTCAGATTGCGTTTAAGAAATATAGTATTGTACAGAGTGTGTGGGAGATGCCTCTTGCAGCCAACCACGGATTTGAGTATTTTATTAAGGCATTTAATAATAAGGACTTTATCAACGCGCTGCGCAATACGCTGGTACTTAACCTGTTCGATCTTGTGATCGGGTTTCCGGTTCCGATTATTTTTGCGCTGATTTTAAATGAACTTGTATTCAAGAGATTTAAGAGAGTGGTACAGACAATTGCTTATATGCCGCATTTCCTTTCATGGGTTATCATTTATGGTCTGGCATTGCAGTTATTTGCACCGAGTACGGGTTTTGTCAATCTGCTGCTGATGAAGCTCGGGTTTGAATCCGTACCGTTTTTGAATGATCCCTCCCACTGGGTAGGTACATACATTTCTCTGGGCGTATGGCAGAGTTTTGGTTGGAACTCTATTGTTTATCTGGCAGCTATCGCAGGCATCAATTCGGAATTATATGAAGCGGCTTCCGTTGATGGCGCAGGACGTTTCAAGAAAATGTGGCATATTACACTGCCGGGCATTAAGCCGACTATCGTAGTGCTGCTTGTCATGAGTCTCGGTAATATTTTGGGTAGTGGTTTTGACAGACCGTTCGCATTACAGAATAATTTGGTCATGAACGTTGCAGAAGTACTTGCGACTTTCGTATACAAGAACGGTATCAAGGGACTGCAATTCTCTCTGACGACTGCCGTAGGATTCTTCCAGTCACTCGTATGTGTCATTTTCCTGCTGTTAGCAAACTGGATTTCCAGAAAGCTCGGCGAACGTGGAATCTGGTAGAAGAAGGATAGGAGGGAAAAAGTATGATCAAATCAAAATCTGCAAAAGTAGGTGACTGGTGCTTCGTGATCATTTGTATCGTTGTCAGTCTGATCTGCGTCGTGCCTATGCTCAACTTATTAGCCCGCTCGTTAAGTTCTACTGACGCGCTTATAAAGCATGAAGTGTACTTGTGGCCCAAAGGATTTAATCTGCAGGCATATACTGCGGTGCTTAGCGATATGAAATATGTCAGAGCGTTCTTTTGGACGGTATTTCTGACGGCAGTATGTACGGTTGTTTCTTTGACAATGACAACGCTTTGTGCATATCCGCTGATTTTTGAAAATTTAAAGGGTCGTTCCGTAATCAATGTTTTTATTACGATTACAATGTTCTTTAATGCAGGAACAATTCCGAACTACTTGTTGATGAAGAGTCTGAATCTCTTGAGTAACCCGCTCGTACTTATCATTCCGAGTTGTCTGAGCGTGTACAATATGATCATTATGCGAAGCTTTTTCTATGGGATTCCTGAAAGTTTGAGGGAGTCGGCAGAGATTGACGGCGCAAGTTATTTCCGAATATTGGTCAGCATATATCTGCCGCTGTCCAAACCGGTATTCGCAACCCTTGCATTGTTCTATGCGGTAGGTCGTTGGAACGGATATTCGGATGCATTGATGTATATGAACAAAGAGATTTTCTATCCGCTGCAATTGTTCTTGTATAATATTTTGAATAATATGAACAATGTGGAAGTGGCAACGCAGGAGGGCTTCTCAACACCGGGACTTACCGAATCGTTAAAGGCGGCAATCGTTATGTTCTCAACCATACCGATTCTGTGTATCTACCCGTGGCTGCAGAAATACTTCATTCACGGTGTTACGATGGGAGCTGTTAAGGAGTAAAAAGGAATAATCGGATTACGTGAAGTGTGTAGTCCGCTCATTCATATATTATTTATCCAAGAAAAAGGGAGGTATAAAAAGTGAAGAAAAAATTATTATCCGTATTATTGGCGGGCAGTATGGTATTGTCACTTGTAGCCTGCGGCAATGGTGATTCCGGTAATGCAACACCGGATTCATCTCAGACGACAGACGCGGCGACAGAGACAGAGGCGCCGGCAGACACCGCACAAGATGCGACCGAAGAGGAGGCTCCCGCAGCAGAAGATACTGCGGCAGATCCTACAAACGGAGAAGTTGTGGACGGTAAGTTCGTGGACACGAGAAAGATTACGGTGGAAGTTTATGACCGTGGTAACGATGATGGTTCCGACCCGACTAACAACAATTATACGAAGTGGATCAAGGAGCAGATGTTAGAACGCCACAACGTAGAAGTAGAATTCGTAGCAGTTCCTCGTTGGACAGAGGTTGAGCAGATTAACAACCTTCTGGCAGCAGGTGATGCACCGGATATCTGTCTGACATATGATTATCCTACTGTTCAGACATATGCAAACATGGGCGGTGTGCTTGATTTAAGTTCTTATGTAGACGACTACAGAGACTTACTTCCGAATCTGTGGAACTGGCTTGGCGAGACAAACATTTACTGGGACAAAGATCCTGTAAATGGAACTCTTTGGGCAATCGAAGGTAAGCGTGCGGTTACAAACCGTATCAACACATTCGTTCGTAAAGACTGGTTGGATAAATTAGGATTGGAAGAGCCTACAACACGTCAGGAGTTTGAAGATATGATTATCGCATTTAGAGACAATGCGGACACTCTGCTTGGCGCTGATGCAGATAAGATGATTCCTTATTCAGTAAGTTTTGACGTAGGTTGGAGAGCAGCGCTCTTAATTGAGTCCTTCATCGATCCTGATGTTTCTGATTATGAATATTATGTCAATGGATTTGATGACAGAGCATTAACACAGAATGGAACAAAAGAAGCAGTACGTTTGTTGAACAAGTGGTATAACGAAGGTCTTCTTTGGGATGACTTTGCATTGTATGGAAGCGGCGATTCTACAGAAGATGATATGATTAAAGCTGGATATGTTGGCGCATTCATGCACAACTGGGATTATCCTTACAGAGACGGTGAAAACAGCATTCAGACAAACCTTACAAGAATGGTAGGACCGGATGCGAAGTTCGTAGTAGTAGACTGTTTCGAAGACAGCAAGGGCGGACATAACAAGTTTATCACAAGTTCCGCAGGCGACCGTAAGATTTTCTTCCCGACAACCAATACAGAGCCTTTGGCTTCTATGCTGTATCTTGATTTTATCAGTTCTCCTGATGTAATTGAGTATCTGCAGATTGGTGAAGAAGGTATTACACATAACAAACTGGAAGACGGTACAATCGAAATTACCGCTGCAACAGGTGATGATATCCAGAACTCTGGATTTAACATCGACTATACGATTACATGTAACGGTCTGCACTTGACAGATGATGACTTGACACTGAAGTCAATGGCATACTCTTACAGCGGAATTGATCCGGAACTTGTAGAGACAGCTCACAGAGTCTGCAATACAGATACCAGACCGGCTAAGAATGTAAACGTTGGCGCAATCGCGGCAGAAGAAGGTCAGGGACCGACACTTTCCAGCAAGAGAGATATTGTATATGATACAGCACTTTCCGCACCTGTTGATAAATTCGACGAAGTATGGGATGCTGCTATCGCAGATTACTTAAGCTCCGGCGGTCAGGCTATTATGGATGAGCGTGCTGAGAAATGGAAAGCAACTTTTGGGGATACTACAGCATTGCCTGAATAAATTGTTTTCGCGAACAAACACAGTAATCCCTTAAAGATATGTAAGTGAATAAGTGAAAAGTTCTCTTGAAATTTTTCAAGAGAACTTTTTGCTTTTTATAAATAATTACTTTCTTGGTGCATATACTGCCTATATTAAACCGGTCGGTGAGGTAATTTGTATGAAACAATTAAGACGTTATATGGTTATAGGCATAATTTTTGTCCTGATTACAGGAACTCTTGCACATTTTGTATTTCATTGGTCCGATAATAATAAGATAGTCGGCCTTTTTACGCCAATTAATGAGTCTATATGGGAACATATGAAACTGTTGTTCTTTCCCATGCTTTTATATTCAATTATATTGATTTTCAAATTCCGAAACGAATACCCGCATATTATTTCGGCACTGTGTTTTGGCATAATGGCAGGTACTGCGCTTATCCCGATTCTTTACTATACTTATACGTTGGTTACAGGTAAGGATATATTTGCTTTAGATATCGGTATCTTTATATTGAGTATTGTCATTGCGTTTTGGTTGTCCTATAAGTTGACGCTGTCCCGCAGAGCAGAGCCGTATACAACATTATTGTGCATATTAGTATTTATGCTGTTTATATGTTTTATGCGGTTTTCTTACAATCCTCCGAACAATATATTATTTGAAGACCCGATGGTAAAGTAAAGTCACGGACAAAAGAGAATGCCTGATTTCGACATAGACAACAATAGAAAAACTTTTCATAGAAAAAGGCAGAATAGGGTCAATGTTGACGAAACAAAATATGCATGGTAAAATTATAACCGACAACCAGTCGATAAGTAAAGACGGCGGGAGCGGCAAACCATGCGGATTGTAAAAGAAGCAGAAGAGCGAAAAAACGAGATATTGGATGTGGCGGAGCGGTTATTCGGAACAAAAGGTTTTGACAGTACAAGTACAAATGACATCCTGAATGAGATCGGGATTGCAAGAGGAACCTTGTATTATCATTTTAAATCTAAAGAGGATATTCTCGATGCCATGATTGACCGTATGACGAAGCGGATGGTCGGAAAAGCGAAGGAAGTGGTAAATCGGAAAGAGGTGCCGGTACTACAGCGGCTGACTATGATGATTCTTACGCTAAATGTAAACGACAGTAATTTAAGTCGCGAAATTTTGCAGCAGGTACATAAACCGCAGAATGCTCTTATGCACCAGAAAATGCAGGAACGTCTGATGAATGGAATAAATCCTCTTATGACAGATTTGATCCAAGAAGGAATCGCACAAGGAATATGCCGTACAGATTATCCCGAAGAAGTCGTGGCAATGACATTTTTGTACGCAAATACCGCGTTTGATGATCTAATGGAGTATAGCGAAGAGGAAGCGCAGAGAAAGATTGAGGCGTTCATTTATAATCTGGAACGACTGCTTGAGATGAAGCAGGGAAGTATGCGGGAGACGATTCTTCCTATCTTTAATACATTGAAATAAGGGAACGCTTGTGTTCCTTTATTTATAAATTTCATACCGACAGTCAGACGGTCAATAGATGCAATATGAGGTAATTTATGTTGCAAATAAACAGTTTAGGGAAACTGACAGTGTGAAAGAGCGGAGGAAACATTGGCATGGAGATAGAAATTAATTTATAAACTGCGTGTACTCTTGAAAGGAGAAAGATTATGAGTGAAAAATATCAATACAGACCAATTCGATTCTATGTGACATGTTTTGCATCTACATGGGCATTCTGGATTGCCGCGGCAGTCATTGGAAGAGAAAAAAATGACATTGCCATGACGCTTATGTTGTTTGGGCTGATGGCTCCGGCAGTCACGGCGCTTGTTACCGTATTAACTTCCGGCAGCAGGGAACTTAAAGATGATTTGAAAAGGAAGCTTGTGGGATTTTATCGTGTTAAGCCGCTCAGTATTCTGGCGGCAGTGATAGGGTTTCTGATTATTATCGCGGTATCTATTCTTCTTTCAACTTTATTTGGGCAGTCGTTAGAGCAGTTTGCATTTACAGAGGACTTTTCGTTTTCGGTCGGTGGAACTTCCGCTTTATTAACGATATTACTGGCAGCGGTTATTGAGGAAGTGGGCTGGCGGGGATACGGCGAAGATTCGGTAGCATCTTATTTTTCATGGTTTACGGAGTCGATCATCTTTGGCTTTGTGTGGGCGATATGGCATCTGCCGCTCTTCTGGATAGAGGGTACATATCATTATGGACTGAAAGAATTGGGAATCGGATATGTGTTGAATTTTCTGATTAGTGTTATGCCGATGGGGTTTTTGACGACATGGGTGTATGTGAAGAACAACCGCAGTATGCTTGCCTGCATTATTTTCCATCTGTTTATTAATACCATGCAGGAGAAGATCGCCATGACTCCGCAGACCAAATGTGTGGAGACCGTCGTTATATTTGTAGCCGCAGCATTCGTGGTCTTGACAAATAAGGAAATGTTTTTTGAGAAAAAACACATCGGCAATTTACTGCAGGGTAATATGGAAAAAAATCATGTATTATGAAGAAAAGCGTTACCAGCCCCGACTAATACCCTCCCCGGTCTTTCCTTGCATTTTGACACTGGAAAACAGATATGATAACATATTTCTTGCATAAAAAGGGGAGGGAGAACGCCTATGTATCAGGTTGCCATCTGTGATGACGAACCGTATGCCGCAGAGCAAAATGAAACTATACTCTGCCATATTCTGGAGTCCAGAAATCTTCGGAGGAATATTGACTATTCTGTTCATTGTTTTTCTTCTTCTGCGCTGATGTTTGCACAGTTAGAAAAGCAGCCATCCGCCTTTCACCTTCTCTTATTGGATATTGAGTTGGATAATGAAAATGGTCTTTCTCTCGCGGCGCGTCTGAGGGAGATAGGCGCGGACTGCTCTATTGTTTATATCACAGCTTATAGGGATTATGTTTTTGACTGTTTTGACACCGGTCCGCTGCACTATCTGCTTAAACCGGTAGATCAGGAAAAGCTGGCAGGAGTAATTGACCGGGATCTGAAGAATAATTACCACCCGGAACAGATTAAATTTTGGTCGGACGGATGCTGGCGATCTGTGGATGCCCGAAATATTCTCTACGCAGAAGCTACGAGCCATAAATCTGCCGTCCATCTGCAAGGGGGAGAGGTACTGTATATCAATCAGAATTTTTCCGACTTGATTCCCCGCCTGAATGGGAAACGCTTCTGCCGCAGTCATTTCAGCATTCTTGTGAATATGGAACATGTCTATCGTCTGACCGACAGCACCCTTATACTGGATGACGGCAGGGAACTTCCTGTTAGCCGTTCTCGTCAGAAAGAACTTAAGAAACAGTATATCGCTTTCATCAAATAATAAATGAACGCGAAAGGTCAATGTTACTTTTCCGGAATCTGCAAAGCTGTGGAGGCAGAAAATAGTCCATCCGGAAATTCTAGCAGCAGTTCACTCTGATACTTCTGCGCTATAGTCTGCACTGCTTTCAGACCATAACCGTGAACCGCACAATCATCTTTTGTCGTTTGACACAGACCGGTTTCTTCATCATATTTTACCGGACCGAATCGCGGATTTTCCACACCGATATACAAATGTGCTCCCCGGATATGAATATTGACCCGCAGCCATTGACCGGCGCCCTCTGGAGCAAGCGCATTGGCATCCAGAGCATTTTGCAGAAGATTCATCAAAACAGTACAAAGTTCTGTATCTGGAAATGGCAGTGTCTTTGGCGCACTCACCTCATATTCTACTTTAATTCCCAGTTTCTGTGCCCGTGCCAGCATTATTGTCAGTACCGCGTTGATGACCGGATGCGCGACATATGACATAATAGGAACGGTCTCTATGTCAGTCAGCAGATCCTCCAGATATTTATCAAGCCTGTCCCATGCTCCTGCATGGGACAGTTTTTGCAAGACGGTATAGTGATTCACTGTTTCATGCCGCATTCTGCGGAGAAACACATCGCTCTCCTGTACCACTGCAAGTTGTTCCTGTGCCATGCTTTCCCGCGCAGACAGCGCCTGTATCTGAGCCTCCCGCGCTGCTATGGAATGGAGCTGGGACAGTGCACTTACCAGAAAACACAGAAGGAACAGAAGGGTACTCCACCAGTACAGCGGATGGTCCGGCGTATGCCAGATGAATTGTAGAATGAGCCACTGCATATAAGAAAACAGCTCGCCGCCACACAGAAAGGACAACAGACACGCCGCCCCGATGCCGGCTGCAGATAATGCCAGTCCCGGCAGAAATAGGCGGAATATTTGATTCTTATCACGGTATTCTATTATGGCACATACCACAAGTGCTATTGCGGTAAAATAAAATACTTCCCCTATTCGGGAACCAATCATGGAGAAAGCAGGAACCACCGTTTGAAATCCTGCGACCACAAAATAGACTAGTGCAGGGAGAACAGCGAAGGGTGCAAACAGTTTCCTGCATTTTTTCATGTATAGCAGTAAAAAGAATGGAGGAAGAGCGAACAATAACGCTCTGGACAGATAGATCCACAGTCCATAGAACTGTGGAGTGATGATATATCCACCAATGTTTTCGACGTGGAAATAGAGCATCTGGCTCAAGGCCGTAAAACTAAGCAGCAGAACCGGCAAGGCACAGTTCCCTTCCGTCAGACCATAGAAAAACAGACCAAAGGCGAGCAGCGATATCATGCCAAAAACTGCGGCAGGGAGTACGATTCCGGTGGTACTAGCCCTGACTGTTTCTTCCATTATACCGCTGTCTGTGATGAATAAAAACGGGAGCGGTTCTCCCTTTGTTTTTGTTGTCTTCAAAGTTAACGTTTTTCCGGCGTAGTCATGGGGCAGCATAAAGAAAGTGCGGCCCAGTGTCTTTCCGTCCCACGTCTCCATGTGTCCCATAATCTCCCCATCCAAAAATATCTCTGCTGCGCCCGCGTACATGATTCCCAGCATCGGATACCAACGGCTTTCCCATTCCGGAAGCACCATCGTCAGAGTAAGCGGACCACCATAATCGTAGCTTTCATCCAATGCCATCTCGCCGCCGTTGATGCTTGCCTCCAGCATTATTTGCGTTCTACGGGGAGTAATCTCCGATGCCAGAATTGCCGTCAGCGCTATTGCACAGACCAAAAATACCGCTCCTGCCAGCCATGCGGGCATTCCTTTTTTCTGTTTACAAAGCATATTTCCTACCTCTCACAAATTCTTTGCTATTAGCGTAAAGGGTAAGAGAGTCAGTGTCAAGAATCTGAAACTGCAAAGAAGGTAAAAAAACTGCAAAGTAGGAAAACCTTCTTGCTATCCAATTTGTTTTTTTGGTATGGTGCATGGGAAAAGAATTTGAGATGTACATAAATCTATGGATATGAAAAGGCGTTTGTGAGAGGGAATGCAGTGGCTGATTAAACTGAAGCAGGAGGGCTTTGAGAAAATTTTTGATTCCTTTCAGCGGCTTGAGGATAGCGCAGGAAGTCAGAAGCAGCGAACAAATGGGCAATTTAATGGAACGGTATCGGACGCTGCTGGATAAAATAGTAAGCTCTTGAACGGCAACTATGTTTGTCAATTCATAACGCTATTATAAAGACAGTATTAAGGAGGACACAATGAACGATTGGATATTGGTAATTGATGATGATACATCAAATCTGAAAATGGCAAGCTACATATTAGGTAAGGCGCAGATGCGCGTGAGCTGCTTAAAATCGGGTGAGGATGCCGTTCAGTTTTTGCAGGAGAACAGACCGGATCTTATCCTGCTGGATATTCATATGCCCGGAATGGATGGTTTTCAGACAATGACGGCCATCCGTGAAAACGCGACGGTGGAAGATATTCCCGTCATTTTTCTCACGGCAGACGACGATGGTAACACTGAAAAAAGGGGATTAGAGGTCGGAGCAGAAGATTTTATCAAGAAGCCTTTCGTGCCGGAAGTTCTTTTACTCCGCGTGCGGCATATCATCGATTTGAACCGCCTTCAGGCCGATTTGGAGCATGAGGTGGAGAAAAAAACGCAGGAAATTGCGGCACAGCATGAAAAACTGGAAAGAATATCCATACAAATTGTTAAAGCTTTGTCCGGCGCTGTGGACGCGAAAGATACCTATACAAACGGGCATTCCTTAAGAGTGGCGGAGTATTCCAAAGAAATTGCGCGCCGTGCAGGACTTCCGGTGGAAACACAGGATGATATTTATATGATGGGACTACTGCATGATGTGGGGAAAATCGGCGTGCCCGATGCGATCATCAATAAACCGATACACTTGACGGAGGAGGAATTTACGGTTATTAAGAACCATCCGGTTATGGGAGCAAGAATTCTTAAAAATATTAAGGATTTTCCTAAGCTGATTACCGGGGCAAGATGGCATCATGAACGTTATGACGGCAGGGGATATCCGGATGGCATTGCTGGTGAAGAGATTCCCCTTGAGGCACGGATTATTGCAGTGGCGGATGCGTATGATGCCATGAGCTCACGAAGGAGCTATCGTGACGTACTTCCACAGGATATTGTCCGTTTGGAGATTGAGAAAGGGAAAGGAACACAGTTTGATCCTGCGATGACGGAAATTGCGCTTGCCATGATTGATGACGACACGGATTATCAAATGCGGGAAAGTTGAAAGACAGAAAGAGTGCAGAAAAGAGGAAGAAGATGAACGATCAGGAAAAACAAAGAGCAACGCATCTTTTAATATTGTTCTGTTATACAATCTTATCATGTATGCTGATAGGAGAATCCCTGCTTCTGGGATGGGAGACATGGGCAGTTATATTGCTGCCGATTGGGGTTATTGCAGGATGGACACTGCATATTGGAAACAAGCTGTCGATGGCAGTCAGGTTGGATATATATAGTGTCCTGATGATGCTTGTATTTTTCTTCTATGGAATCCATGAGACCAGCATGTTTGATTTGGCGCCGGTTATTATAACGTTAATGGTACTTTATTCCTCTACGGAGAAATATAGTACTATTAAAATATGCATGTTCACCTATTATCTTACAATAGCGTATGACTTTCTTCTTATGATAGACAACATTGCGGAAGAATCACCGCTTTTTATTACCCGCCTCCTTCTTCACCTTATGCTGGTGTATATGGCTGGAAGGCTGCTAAAAATTATGGTGCAAAGGCGGGTTAAGGAAAGAAAAACAACAGAGGATATGATTGAACGTCTGGAGGAAATCAATCAGAGAACGGAAGACTTTCTTGCAAATGTGTCGCATGAGCTTCGCACGCCAATTAATGCGGTAACGGGAATCTCGTCGGTCATGTTGAAAAATGAGGAGAATCCGGAAAAGAAGAAAGATATTTACACCATACAGATGGCGGGACAGAGGCTGTTTAGCCAAATCGAAGATATTTTGGATTATACGGAGATTGACAATGAAAAAATTATTGTCAGTGAAGAAGCATATATGATATCTTCTATCGTCAATGATGTGATTAGCGAAAATCAAATGCAGCAAAGCGAATACATGCCGGAACTGATTTTTGATTTAGATGCAGCGATGCCGGCCGTCCTTCTCGGGGACGGGAAAAAGATTAAAAAAATCCTCAGACATTTGGTGAACAATGCCGTCAAGTTTACCAAAAAGGGAGGAGTTTATGTCAGAATACATGCGCTTCACAAAGAATACGGCGTAAATCTATGCATTACTGTCAGCGATACCGGAGAGGGAATGTCAGGGGAAGAACTTGAGAAAATTACAGAAGGGTTTTATCAGGCGGATGGCGGTAGAAGCAGGAAAGCCGGGGGTTTGGGGCTTGGTCTGCCAATTGTAGCTGGTATGGTCTCTTACATGGAAGGATTTATGCAGATTAGGAGTGAAGAAGGAGTCGGCACCGTGGTATCCGTGAGCATTCCTCAGAGGATAGCGGATAAAAAGCCGATGATTGCGTTGAATAACCGGGAACGGTTATGCCTCGCGTGCTTTTTGAAACCGGAGAAATATGAGACTCCTGAGGTGAGGGATTACTATAATGAAACAATCATTCACATGATAGAAGGCATGGATGTTTCTATACATAGAGTATTCAATGTGGATGAATTAAAAGCCTTGATGGGAATATATCAGATTACGCATTTGTTTATCGGTTCAGATGAGTATGAAGAGAGCAGTACATTGTTTGAGGATATGGCCGACAGGATGGCGGTGATTGTGGTAGCGGATAAGCGGTTTATCCTGCCATCCGATACAAAGACAAAGTTTCTTAAGAAACCGTTTTACTGTCTGCCCATAGCGAATATGTTGAACGCGGAAGCGGTGCGGGATGAGTTTACTTTTACGGAAAAACGGATGATCTGTCCGGATGTAAAAGTTCTCGTGGTGGATGACGAACCGATGAACCTGATGGTTGCGGAGGGGATTTTCAGGGAATATGAAATGCAGGTTAAGACAGTGCACAGTGGAATGGCAGCACTGGAACTTAGTGAGAGGGAAGATTTTGATTTGATTTTTCTCGATCATATGATGCCGGAGATGGACGGTGTGGAGACGTTGAAAAGGCTGCGCCGGCGTTTGGCGGATTCCGGAAGAACAGCCACGGTTGTTGCATTTACCGCCAATGCCGTAAGTGGTGCACGGGAAATGTTTTTTGAGCAGGGTTTTGACGAATTTGTATCTAAACCAATTGAGATGATAGAACTCGAACGCGTCCTCAGAAATGTGTTGCCAAAGTCGGCGGTTCAGTATGTAGATAAAGATTATAAAACAGAGCACAATATGGAGCATCGGGAAGGCGGACGTTCTGAGAACATACAGGAGCAGCCGGTATCTGCTCAGGAGAAAATATCTCTTTTGGAGAAAGCAGGAATTCACACGATAACCGGTTTGCAGTATTGCCTTAACAATACAGAGTTTTATGAGGAGTTGTTATTAAAATTCGCGTCAGATGCGGATAGGAAACAGGAAGATATCGACAGATTTTTTGAGCAGAGCGATTGGGAAAATTATCGTATTGTAGTCCATGCACTGAAGAGTACGGCACGCATGATAGGAGCGGATACGCTTTCCGATCTGACGAAGGAACTGGAGGATGCGGCCCAAAAAGCGGATGTGGAATATATCGGGGCTCATCATGAAGGACTGCTGGTAATGTACCGGGAGACGGTACAGCATATACGGGATATTTTCTGTGAGGAAGGAAAAAACGGAGAGCAAAAGAATTATCAGGAAATCTCCGGTTCGGAGCTGTGCAGGAGATTGGAAGAAATAGAGGACAGTCTTAATACATATGAGGCGGATAAGGCAAAGACTCTGATTGGGCAGATGCATGGTTTCGTATATGGCGGCAAAGCTGTTGCCGGGCTTCTGGAAGAAACTGAGCGGGATATAGACGATTTTGAGTTGGCTGCGGCATTGGAAAAGGTGAAGGCTCTGATGTGTAGTGTGGGGGATGGTGAAGCATGATAAATTTAAAAAAAATAATAGAGCCCATAGGAGATGCCAGTGTCACATTGCAGGAGCGGTTGTTCCGCCTCTTAACGCTGGTTGGATTAATCGGTATGGGAATAACGGTTATTCTGACAATTGCGCTCGGAGAAGGCGCAGCCAATTATATTGGAATGGTACTGGGTTTTATCATTCTTTTCTCTATCACTTATTTTTCTATTCATTTTCGCAAAATACAGACGGGAGCCGTCATGATTGGAGGACTTCTTGTATATCTGGTGATGCCGTACAATTATCTGACAACAGGAGGTCTTTATGGAGGCGGTTCGAGCTGGTTTCTGCTCGCCTTTGTCTTTGTAGCGCTTATTGTTGAGAAAAAAGCCAAATATATATTATTGGTCACCGGATTAGTTGTCAGTTGGGGCTGTTACTTCCTGTCATATCTTTATCCTTCGCTTCCCGCTGCGCATACAATTGAGATGGCATATACGGATGTTGTATTATCATTGACGATGGTTTCAGCGATAACGTGCGGTATGATTCTGTTTCAGAATGCAATTTACCGTTCCGCAAACAGGACGGCACAGCAGCAAAAACAGGAAATTGAAGAATTAAATCAGGCGCAGAACCGTTTCTTTTCCAGTATGAGCCATGAGATACGTACGCCGATTAACACAATTATCGGCTTAAATGAAATGATACTGCGGGAAACGATATCGGATGAGGTTGCTGTGGATGCAAGGAACATTCAGGCAGCCAGCAAAATGCTTCTCGCGTTGATCAATGATATTCTGGATATGTCCAAGATAGAATCCGGAAAGATGGATATCGTGTCCGTCAGCTATGATGTGGGAGCCATGCTGTCGGATATTGTTAACATGATATGGGTACGGGCAAAGGAGAAGGGACTGGAATTTCATATAGACGTCGATCAGAAAATGCCTTCACAACTTCTGGGTGATGAGGTGCGGATTAAGCAAATATTGGTGAACGTGCTAAATAATGCGGTCAAATATACCGCGGAAGGCTCCGTGACCCTTTCAATCCAGTGCAGCAGACAGGAGCGCGGACGTGCTAAGATTGTCTATTCGGTAGCAGATACGGGTATGGGGATTAAAAAGGAGAATATTCCGTATCTGTTTAGTGCTTTTAAGAGAGTGGACGAGGAAAAAAACCGCCATATTGAGGGAACGGGACTTGGACTTTCTATTGTGAAGCAGCTTGTGGAGCTTATGGGCGGAGATATTTCGGTAAACAGCGTTTATACAAAGGGAACGACTTTTGTTATCACACTGCCACAGGAGATTGTTTCCGAAGAGGAAATCGGGGAGATTGATTTAGAGGCGCACAGTGCGATAAACGCAAAAAAATATTATCAAAGAAGTTTTGAGGCGCCAAGGGCGCATATTCTGATAGTGGATGATAACGAGGCAAATCTGATGGTTGAGGCAAAACTGCTACGGGATACGAAGATACAGACGGAAACAGTGAGCAGTGGGGCAGAGTGCCTGCAGAAGACACTTAGGAACCGGTATGATGTTATTTTGATGGATCATCTGATGCCGGAGATGGATGGCATTGAATGTCTGCGCGAAATCAGGATGCAGCCGGGCGGCCTGAATCAGGAGACGCCGGTGGTTGTTTTGACCGCAAACGCCGGAGGGGAAAACCAGCGGTTGTATAAGCGGGAAGGGTTTGACGGATATCTGATGAAACCGGTTACCGGAGGACAGCTTGAGGCGGAGCTGCTAAAGCACCTTCCGAGAGAGCGCGTGATACTGACAGACGTAAAGGATTCCTTCGGCGTGGTGCAGACGCCCTTCGCAAGACGCACCAAAAAGAAAGAGCTGCTTTTGATTTCCACGGACAGCGTTGCCGATCTGCCAAAGGAGATGGCGGATAAATATCGGATTGCTGTCATGCCGTACAGAGTCGTGACAGAGGGCGGCGAGTTTATAGATGGAACGGAGACGGGAGCAGACGGCGTGCTCTCTTATATCCGGAGAGGAAAGAGAGCACATTCGGAGTCTCCTGATGTTTCCGAGTATGAGGCTTTCTTTGCGGAACAGTTGACGAAAGCGCAGTACGTGGTTCACCTGACAATGTCGGAGAAAGTCAGCAGAGGTTATGAGAATGCATTGGAAGCGTCAAAAAGCTTTGACAATGTGGAAGTTGTTGATACCGGACATCTGTCCAGCGGAATGGGTATCATTGTTTTACGGGTGGCGGAGTATGCTGCCAACGGTATGTCACAGGAGGATGTGGTAGGGAAGATACAACAGCTTCGTTCTCAGGTCAGAACAAGCTTTATTGTGGACGATACGGAGTATCTACTGCATGCGGGAAGAATTTCGCCCAGAATCAATGCAGTATGCAAGGCGTTTATGGTACATCCGGTGCTGGTTCTGAAGAGTAGTAAAATGATAGTGGGAGCCATTAAGATTGGGACACAAAAAACGGTATGGAGAAAGTATATTGAGTCTGTGCTTAAGAATGCGGGCAGGATAGACAAAAGACTATTATTTATTACATATGCCGGATTGTCCAATGAAGAACTGCAGGAAATTGAGAAAATTGTCAGAAAGAAGATTGATTTTGATACGGTTATTTACCAGAAAGCGTCACCGGCAATTTCAATTAACTGCGGAATGGGAGCGTTTGGACTTTTATTTATGCTGCAGGACGGAAAATGAAATGCCATTCATAAGGGAGAGTTTTATGAAAAGAAAAGGGAAGAAAATCGCATTGCTGGCGCTTCTATCCATATTGATGACTGCCGGATGCGGGAAAAATCAGGAAAGTGTGAGTCTGGAACTGGCGGACGGGGAGTCTGATTTAGCATATATTCAGGCTAAGGGAACGCTTGTGGCAGGTATTACGGATTTTGCGCCGATGGATTACCGTGCAGGGGAAGAGTGGACGGGTTTTGACGCTGAACTGGCAGAAAATTTTGCTAAGAGTATAGGCGTTACTTTGGAACTAAAAGAAATTGACTGGGATGATAAGACCGAATTGTTGGAAAAAGGAGAAATCGACTGTATCTGGAACGGTATGACAATGACACCGGCACTTATGGAATCCATTTCCTGTTCAAGACCATACCTTTCTAATGCGCAGGTGGTCGTGATGCGGGAGAAAGACCTCGAACAATATAAATCAATAGAGGCGTGTCAGCATCTGTTATTTGCTGTGGAGGCAGGCTCAGCGGGGGAGGAACTTTTGAAAGAAACAAAATACCGCTATACGGCATGCACAACACAGAAAGAGGCATTGCAGAGCGTTCAGAATGGAAATGCGGATGCAACGGTAATTGATATCATTATGGCGGCTTATAATATCGGTGTCGGAGAGGAATATGATAAGCTTGGGTTTGCCGTTTCACTCAATGATGAAAAAATTTGTGTGGGCTTCCGTAAAAATTCTGATTTGACACAGAAAGCGGATGCTTTTATTCAGGCGGCGTATGAGGATGGGAGCATAAATGCACTGGCAGAAAAGTATGGGATTGAGAATGCGGTTTTGGAATAGTTTTCTAAATACAAAAAAGTTCCATAGCAAAAAACCTGAGAAACTCCTTAGAGTTTCTCAGGTTCGGGATATTCCACTCCAAACGTATCAACCGTAACAGTTTTAATTCGCTGCTCCTCTAAAGGGCGGTCCGCATAATCTGTTGCCGTCTCTGCGATTTTATTGACATTCTCCATACCTTCTATTACTTTTCCAAACGCAGCATAGGAACCGTCTAAGTGGGGACTTGTCTTGTGCATGATGAAAAACTGGCTGCCTGCGGAATCGGGAGCCATACTTCTTGCCATGGAAAGCACGCCTTCCGTATGCTTCAGATTATTCTCAAACCCGTTCTGCGCAAACTCACCTTTGATAGAATAATCGGGACCGCCCATGCCGGTGCCTTCCGGGTCGCCGCCTTGAATCATGAAACCTTTAATGACTCTGTGGAAAATAAGTCCGTCATAGAAATTCTGTTTGATTAAGCTGATAAAGTTGTTAACGGAAATGGGTGCAATTTCAGGATAGAGCTCCGCTTTGATTACATCTCCGTTTTCCATTGTGAAAGTTACAATAGGGTCTTGTGCCATATAGTCCTCATTTCCGCGCACTTATTTTGCGCTGTTATTCTTTGCGTTTCTAATCTGTTTTACATTTTACTTTTCTATTATAGTATGATATATATAAAAAACAAAGTCTAATTTGGTAAATATCCGGAATGGTTTAAAATATGTTAAGAAAAGAATCTGCCGGCATAGAAGCCTAGGCAGATTCTTCAATAGCAAAATCGGACGGATGTTTCCGAAAGGGTGCTTTTCTTACGCGGAAAAATGCTTGATTTCCTGCTCTAATGCATCGCTTACTTCGCTGCATACATCCACGGCATTTTTAACTTCGTTCATTTTATCGACCAGACTGACAGAATTCTGCGCAGACAGATTTACAGCCTCGGAACCTTCGCTCATAGCAGTAGCAATGGAATCGACAGAACGGATAATATCCCCCATATTGTCATTCAGCTCTTTTGAACTATTGGAAAAATTCTGCAGTATTGTGTAGAACGATTCCATATTGTCAACATATTCATCCATCGCTTCTACGAACTGGTCATAATCCTTCAGTACGTTGTTGTTGACATACTCCAGAACTTCGGAAGTATTGTCAGCCAGTTCCTGAACTGTTTTGATAACTTCTTGATTAATGTATTGAATATCCTGCGCTGTTTTCTGGCTGTTATCAGCAAGGGAATTGATTTCTCCGGCTACCACCGCAAATCCACGACCTGCTTCTCCGGCTCTTGCGGCTTCGATGGAAGCGTTAAGTGACAGAAGTGCAGTCTGATTAGCAATATTCATGATTGTTTCTGACAGTGTATCGATCTTTGTTACCTTTTCACTGTCCTGAATGGAGTGGTGGAGTAATTCCGTAATCTTAATAATTTTAGATTCTGTGAGATTCTTGACCTTAACAATATGATTTTTCATTGTCTTGGCATTCTCAGAAACTTGGACGGCTTTCTGAGAACCGTTGTTTGCCTCGTCCCACAAGACGTCCACTTGATTCTTAACATCTCCAATCGTATTCTGGATACCGTCGGAGGTGTTAGATACCATTTCCATGTTGGCAGCTAATTCTTCCAGAGCGGCAGAAGAATCCGTAATGTTAATATTTGCCGTATTGACCATGGTGACGATCTGACTGTTAGACTGCGCCAGTGTCTTGGTGCTATCGGATACTTTGGTAATAATAGTTTGCAAAGTGTCTAGGAAATCGTTCATTCCGCTAATCAATATGGAAAGTTCGCTTCTTGTACGAGTAGTAAGACGTTCGTTCATGTTCCCTTTGTTATGGTCAATTTCATCAATCATCCGTTGAAGTTCAGAAGATGATTTTTTAATCGGACGTATTACATTATTTTGGAACAGCAGTTGATTAATTCCTATAATAATAAAAATAGCAATTGCGCCTATGATACTTGTTTCTATTGTGTGACCATACATAGTCTGCTGTTCTTCACGCAATGCAGCAATTGATTCTTCAAAGTATGCATTGGCAAGTTCAAGGTTACTGTCAAATTTTTCGTCCTCTGCTTCCAAAACATCGATTTCTTCAACAACGGCTTCCGTACTTTTTCCGTCTGAGGACAGAAGCGCGTTTTTAGCATTTTCTGTATATGCCTGTAGGCCAGATTTCATTTCAGCTATATTTACATCGGTATTTCCCGTCAGATAAGTCTGGAGCTGTTCGATAGCGACAATTAACTCATTATAGCGCTTATCTATATTTTCAAGCAGATGCTCCTTTTCTTCAGCCTCGGACGTAGCCAGATATGCATATATGTATCGTTGGATTTTTTCATAATCCTTTTTCATATCACCCCGAAGAACCATTGCAGAAAGGTATGTATCGCTAATCTTATTGCATTGTTCTATGGTACTTCGAAAATTGTTAATACTGGTTCCGAAATAGATACCAAAAACTATCATCAAAACCATGTTCATTAAAACTAATTGTGTTGTGATACGGCTCCAGAAAGAAACTTTAGGTACGTTTTTGCTCATTTTTATATCCATTCCTTTCGCTCCGCTCAAGGCACAAAACGCCATGAAAAAGCAAGTTGTGTCTCAGCGGTTTT